>Ga0307514_10002438_pt1 | contig 19402 bp, 21 predicted proteins | sample 16_EM_MG_FD_203088 | JGI IMG/M metagenome (GOLD analysis project Ga0307514, IMG submission 203088) | Populus trichocarpa ectomycorrhiza microbial communities from riparian zone in the Pacific Northwest, United States - 16_EM | ecosystem: Host-associated > Plants > Roots > Unclassified | place... | reverse complement strand
CATTTACAAGACTTTCCCAAAATTTGAGCCCATTTGGTTGAATATTGGAAGAGAAATCATCAAAACTACATAATCACCACTTTGATCCACTTCCCGGTGATGATCCGCTTCCCGGTGAGGGACGGTAACGGTTATCGAAGCCAGTAGAGCACGACTTTGGTAGAAGATACTTACAAGGTAGAGATTAGTACACGAGGAACTTGCGGGCATCAACACATAGCGGCCTCTGAGACTACTTGCAGGCTAGTCTGACTCACCGGCAAACAAACCTCCAGGGCAAGGGCACAGATCTGTATCTGTATTTTATTTGTTTTTCGAACGGTTAAGTGTAATGGGGGAGTATTACCAGGCCTCTCAATGAGCTCTATCTATCCAGTATCACAGGCCATGCCCAAAGGGTTCCCAGCTAGGTAGGGCAGAGCCTAGGCCCCAACACCCTTATATTCCTTTTACAGTTGGCCAGCTGGCATACCCAGGCAGTGTTCCCTACCGGCCAGGCGAGGCCTTGGCTGAGCTATATCCCAGGCGGCCCGGCCCGGCCATTGCGGAAGCTTCGGGCTCTTTTTGGTCTTGACCATCAAGCTCTAAATCCCCGGTTTTCCACCTTCCACCAAAGCATGCATGAAGTTCTCCCCCCGTCGCTGCTACAGCAGCCGCCCTTTTGGGCCTTGCCTCCACTGCTTTGGCTCACGCCACTGTTGACGCCATCTGGACCATCTTGGAGGCGGACAGTTGTCCAGTGGTAAGCAGACTCGGGACCGGAAGCCTAGCCAAAAGCGTGTACATTCGCTTCCCACCACAGGGCAACTCTGTCAATGAAGTTATCCCAAGAATTTTTTTATAAATACCTATTACTTGAAGGTGGATATGACTGCATTGGCTGCATTATTGACCACATTGGGTACTGGGGATGGGACCAGACCTAGCATATTCATACCTATGGACGCCATATGTGGATACTTTGACTCTGCATATATGGGTGGTAAACATGACAGACACTCGGCTATGGGGTATGCATTTTTCTGTGCTGGTTCACTGGTTTCGTGGAGCTCAAAAACAACAACAGACAACAGCACTCAGTACTACGGAGGCAGGGGGGCCGGGACTGGCCCGGAAGCTGAGAGAGGCACCAGGGAAACTGGGAGGCTGCAGTCCATCGCCATAGCCTAGATAGGCTGAATGTGATTAATGACTTTTTAAAATTAAAAAAAAGTACTATGGAGGCAGAATACCTTGCGGATATGGAAGCTACAAAGGAGGCTATATGGCTACAACAATTCCTCAGATCCCTAGGTATGCCGAACAACTCCCTATACACAGCAGGACTTTATGGAGTCAACCAGGGGGCAAATGCACTGGCCCACAATCCCAAATACCACACCAAAACCAAAACACATACATGGTAGACTAAGATTCATTACAGAAATGGTTGAACAAGGAAATATACAAGTATTTTATATTCCATGGTGGCGGGTGTGTTGACAAAACCATTGCAGAAGGCCCAACGCTGGAGATTTATGAGGTTTACTTTTTTTTTTTGAAAATCATAGTCTGTGGCGAGGAACTGCATCTCCGCATCCCTAGTGGGGGCTTGACAGGATTATCCAACCATCTCCAAAGAAGGGGAACAAAGACTAGAGCCTCGTGCAGGTACCAACAACTCCATCCTCGGTGCAGGTGGAGGCAAAAAACCAAAAACCAAAACAGTTGGACTCTAGGTAACCCAAAACTCTCAAATGAGCATACATCTTCTTTCCAAAGCTTTATGATCAAGAAACAGAGCGATCATTCCTAACAGACAATGAGTATAGTCGGTTTATTGACATATTGCTGAAGACTATACATAATGTATATTCTTCTGACTTATGTCAACATTTACCAACAACTTGGGATGACGCTGCTTATAAAGCTCAAGCAAGAGCAGCAGAACAAGGAGTCAAGCCTGAAAGTCGGAACCTCGAACCCAAATGCTCCATTATTTTCTTCGCATGGTTTGGCACAACTATGGGATGATATTATTGAAGAGTTAAAAGCCCCAGGATTTCAAGATCTAGGACAACCACTGCTGCTTTGAGATGCAAAGAACATTAAGACTTTGTTTCGAACAGACAGTCCATGCAAACGACCACGCTATGGGTTTAGGTAGATCCCTTCAAATGAGGTTTCCATTAAATATGGCGACGATTCCAGTAACAGGAGAGATGTACTCACACTCATATTTGTCTCCGCCAATGCTTCCATATGGACCCAGTAGCTATCACAATCAACTAATGTTACCAGCAATCCCGATTTCAAACCCTACCAATCTATCTGCCAGCGTGGAGAGCCTGGCTCGATCCCCCAGACTGCAACCTCTTTTATAATACCAGCCAACACGGCTAATATCCATGTTGCTCCATCACCATTCTATGTAACTCCGCCAAATGGTTTGCCGGTGAATCTGAGCCATGGGGCGGTGCAGACAGAATGCTGGAGTGCTTTCATAGGGAATTTGCTCTATGGAACGACCTGGAAAGAGTTGAAAGAATATTTAAAAGGCAGTACAAGAATGGAGGTCCCTCGAAATGCTGATAACCGAGCTAAAGGCCACGCTATAGCAACATTTGAGTCATCGGAAGCAGCCAACCAGGCGTGCCTTTGGTATGATACCCACCCATCGTGCATGAAACTGCCAACTGTAAATGTATCGGATCTACTAACACTTAACGCGTGAAATTAGGACTTGTGAATACATGCAGAACAGTAGGAAATGTTACATTTAAAGCAAAGAAATAAAGTACGGGACTTGCAACCAGCACCTTGACAGATCCGACGAGTTCGCTTGCTCTGGTTAATATATCGAAGGCTATGTACATGCTGTAAATTGCATGTACGTATAATAACACATCATTCAAAGGGCGCCAGCTCCGAGTGAGAATGGATCGGCACTATGAGACAAAGAAATCCGGGGCTGGTGCGACGTAGGCAGTCGGGGACGAAGCGGAGGATAGTAGGGCAGCCTCTCAGACTGAGAGGACTAGGAGTACTCGGAATTCAGAAGGCCATAGATATATGCGGCGTGATGATGAATATGCAACATATATGCAGGCCTGACGTGTATGGCTGCATTGGCTGCATTATTGACCACATTGGGTATGATCCATTCCACGTTCACAACTACCCTGTCAGTATTGGCATCTTTTTAAACAATCATTAATCGCATTTATCCTATCTAGAATATGGCGATGGACTGCGGCAGTATTGGCATCTAACCTCCTACAAAAGATGAGCTCGTCCTACGCAGAAGATGACACATTTGGGGGACACTTGGCTCGTCAATAAACCCACCATCTCAAAGTGTGGCTGCTTTGGGACGATCTGAACGTTAACGTTCAGAGTGTGGCTGTTGCACAAAAGAAGCGACTCCACTTCATTACTGCGATAATTGTCCATATCAACGACTTATTTGACGACATGAAGATTTTAGTTGAAGCACCAGTACCAGGTCAATCTCTTCACCTAAATGGGCACTTCGAATTTATACTGCAACGAGGCGCAAAAAAGGTGACATGGACCAAGGTATGTGAACACAACAGCTACGCATTTGAATTATGGACTGACCTCTCATACAAGGGACTGCCCAGGATCTACTCGGCTGCGATGCAGTTGCCAATGCCGAAGGCACTAGCTTGGTCTTCGGAATTGTTATGGACTATGCTCAGTGGATTTTTTTTCCGGAGTCTTGATGATCGCATTGAAAGAGAATATTCCTCACTTCCCATTGCTGGTGATCAAGCGTCCAAAGAGGGCTTGAAATTCATTGCCGGGAAAATCTATGCACTCCTTGCTGATGAAGGGAGATGGTGCTGTTGTAAGATTATGGATGTGCTATGGGACAGTGTGGTTTTACTATTCCCTCCCCCTTCGTTTTGAGGTATGAGATGGTTCGGATGTGCTGAATGGGTGTTATGAGATGATGTGTCTCTGTGTTTGCAGTCTATGAATAGGAGCCACCAATGTGATGTTCGTGAGGATATGGGTTGTTAGTATGGCAGAAACTTGTCTGCCATGTCTGCCAGTGTTTTTTTTTTTTTTTTTTGAGGTCTATACGCCCAGTCAGCCTAAGGCTACGAGGTGGGGGTCTGCCAGTGCTATATGAGTGCCACCAGTCTCTCAAAAACAATTAACTCCTTGATCATGATAATGAACTGCCTGTTCATGTGTTTAATCTGTTTGCTCTTTGTATCTGTTGTAGACTGCTCTAACTATATAACACACTCCTTCTGTCAAGTCAGTTGAATAACACTGGAAAGTGAACCATTATAGGCCATATACGTCTATTCTCGGCTACCGTGTTACCCCTAGTATTTACGTCGGTTAGTTTTTAGCAGAAGACCGCTAGGGCATAATGAAATCGATAAAGGATCACTCAAATTACTTGTGTGTGTCCCTGTTAGGAGGGGCATGACGAGCCACTCAGAATTTTTTTTGAAAATCATTAGTTACTCGTATTCAGGCTATCTAGACTCTGACGAGAGACAGCACCTACCTGTAAGTCATCCCACCGGAGCCGGTCTCTGCTCCCGCTTCCTCGAAAGGAAAACACCCAGAATTCTGTGTGGATTCAAGGGAGGGCAAGTTACTCTCCCGACCCACGCGGTATTAGATTCCGCCTCCGCCTGGTTCCCCCTTTCAACGGCCTCCACCTCCACCTCAAGCCAGTTCGCGGGACACGTAGTGGAAGAGATCTTTTACACTGTCCCACTGGTACGTTTCTCGTGCCTACTTCCCCCAACGTGGTACATCCAGGCCTTCCCAATTGTTGCTCCCCCATGAGCTCGCTACGGATCCGTTGGTATTATGGGCACTCAAAGACTAGATGGTGCTCAGTCTGTTGAAGTTGAAGTTGAAGCTGAAGCTGAAGTCACTGCCACTGCCCGGGCAGCCTACGCAGCGGGCGGGCCCAAGGCGGCCTGCGCGGGGTATGGCTCATCCATATCATGCGCACCTCACGTCTTGCCATACATAATATGTATATACAAAAGGGCACTGAAGCAAGGGGTTAACCAAGTATCAGCATAGGAACAACAACAAGCCGCAAAAGGAAGAAAACGAAAGAAACTGGCTTACACACGAAGGAGCAAGGGAAACATGGATTGGGGGAGGAACAAAGAAGGTTTTTTTCTTCTTATTCTTTTGATTATTACTTTATGCTTTTCCCCATTATGGTAACGCTACACTGCTAGTGAAGGCCTAGGAGGAGAGAGAAATCAAGCTCAAGCATCATCATCATACCGGTACAGGACTTAGTTCCAGCTCGATATCACCACAGCCCGCTCCACGCACACAACCTTCCCATTATAAGCTCCTCTCTAGAGTGTGGAGTCAGTATTTAGATATTTTCTTATAATATAAATATTAATACAGCTTTAGTGATATCAGCAAAAATACATGATGAAATTTAAGGTAGACGGTTATGTCCCACGCGTAAATTAAAGTGTACAGATACGGACGCATCCACGGCATAATTACGCCATGCACCAGTGAATTAGGGATTTACTGGTAATGGTTTATATATTCTACAGCTGTGGATGCACATAAACTTAGAGCAGAGCGTTAACATCGTACCTACCGCTGACAGGCCGCACATGGAGTTGGCCTATTTTTTAGCCAGCGTTTCAAGCTCAAGAAGCTCAACATGCACGGACACGGCCATCTGCAGATCCCCGTCTGCTGGTAACCCAAAATACACTCTATAGTCATCCAACACTGCTGCCTTCAAGTCGAGGAATCCCTTATCGTGCTCTCCATACTTGGCTGGAGGCAGGATGTTCACAGACTCATCTGCAAGAGAGAGCACAGTCCCTAAGAGAACCCTAGAACTTCTCCGTATCATCTTCCGGATCACGTGTTCTCTCCAGGCATGGAGGCCAGACATCCACATCCCCTCACTCACAGAGCCTGTAAGTTCCCTGATAAAAGAGGTCGGTCTGTGAACAGCTGGGCTTTTTCCATAAGAATCTCTAGACCTCGGAGCTGCCACTGGCCAGGTTTCTTCATCGGTGCTGAATGGGGGACGTTGTCCAGCTGCCCACAGCATGACAAGCCTTTTGTACATTGGCTTGATCCAGCGGATTTTGGCTGTGTCGAACAAGTCTGGTGCCCCACGGGCACTGGGTTTAAGTTCCACTAGAAGGTCGTTAACTGTACCCAGATCATCGAAGATGTGATCAAGAGTCTCGTAATCCTTATAAACTACAGCAATCGGAGTGCTCTCGCCTGAACCTGTGGTTGAGGGTTCATACCGTTCAAGAACGCAGAGGTATCGGTTCAGGAGATCCTCAAGGAGATCCAAGATCGCCAACTTAAGCTCGCTGCGCTTGAGTAGAGCTTCCGTGTATCCACTTCGTGGCCCCTCTTCGGGCACGCCCGCAAGAGGACGGTGTCTCATGGGTGGGTGATATTTTGGTGGTCGGCTCTCCCCGGTTGGACTGTCGGGGATTAAATCAAAAACAAATGGGAAAGGATTAAGCACCCTGGTGGGGGACCATTTTGCGGCTGTCGAATTTGTAGTCTGTGGGGAACCGTTCAAATTTGCTGCTTTCTGTTTTCCACTGCCAACCAGCAGCTGGTTGAGCCTTTCCGAGAGTTGCTCATGCTTGATAAATTCATGAAGAGCCTTTACCTGGGTGAATAGGCCTGGAATAGCGGCTCCTTTGTGCACCAGAACTTCCATGCTGTAGATTTGTGGCCGTGCACGCGTACGTCAGGAAAGAACCGCCGGGGTAACGCGGAGTCAATGTTTCTAAAGCTTTCCTCAACTTAAGCCCTAGAGACGTATCTGAGAGCTCGATGTAATCGGGAATCGTGGAGAGGATAGAGGGTATAAATACGAATCCATCGTGCAACCAGACTAGAACCCATCAGCCGCAGAAACTCCGCATGGTCACCCGCGTGGTGCGTATCCATCATATGCATGACTAGAGCTCGTGCATGTAAAGTACGTGTACAGTAGTACTTACAATATATATATGTTCTCTGTGTAACCTAACAGCCTCATCAAAGCAAAGTTAGACGGCAGATCCCGTAGTTTCCATCGCCCCGAAACCACAATAAGGAGGTATTTGGTAGTGATATTGGTTCGCAGTATATCTAGTCTGGTTAGCTTACTCCCTTGAGCACGGATTTGTAGCATGGGGTGGACTGACATACATGGTGACAGACAAGGGACCGCAGGCGCAATGGCTGAAAACGATAGGTAAAACGGACGATGGAAGCTGCGTGTGCGATGGCTGGACACCACAGAACGCTGCCCACTTATATGTATGCCCATGGGTAGGGGATGGGAAGGGAAGGACGGGGGAACAAATATTTGAGGATGAAGAATGGTGTGAGGAAGTGGCGAGGTTCCTGGCGTAGGCGCCACGTGTATATAGTTTCGTAGATAGTGAGGGGCAGGGACTGGCCCGGAGGTTGGAAGGCAGCCGGACTCGGTGAGCCGCAGTCTATCGCCATAGTCTAGATAGGCTGAATGCGATTAATGACTCCCCCCCCAAAAAAAAAAAGTAGCATGGGGTGGTGCCCGTCTCAATATCGATTGCGAGACCTAGACTATGACATGCATATACAACTGTAAATGCTGAACGAATTCTCCTACTGACACCTCCCTCTCACATGGAGCAAGGCTAGGGCGTTGTGCCACGGTAGTTGTGCACAGTAAACTCCCCTTACAAACATATCAGCGGGGCGGGGATCGATATGCTTATAACGAATATATGTTTGTATTGAGAGAGAGATGGAAAATCGTAAGATACAGCTTGGTGGCAAAAAAACTCATACCCTTGTATGAGTTTTTGTATGAGTTTTTGCTTGGTGGGGTATGAGTTTTTTTGCCACCAAGCTGTATATACAGGGCAGAGGGAAAGACTGCAGGGGGCTGCTAGAGAGGGCCCAGCCGCGGAGGCAGGCCTAGGCTGTGGAGCCGTGCAGTACATGGGTGGTCGTCGAAGAGTGAAAAGAGGTAGTTGATGAGGTGCCATGAAGTCCGCAATTTTGCTTCCAACATGCTGTGAATCCCCAAGGCCTCAGGTAAGTTTGGGCACGGTTTGAAGACTTCTTCAATTCTTTTCCGCTTTGGTGATTGCTTGTAGGTATTTCTCATCGACAGCTTACCTAATTCGGTAGTTGATTCCAATCATGGTTTAGTATGCTGCCAGTATATGGTGACTAAGCCCCCTAAAATAAATGTTCCATAAATGCTACACGCCTCCATCGCATACGTATTTGGCCCAGGTTCTTGATAAAAAGCTTATTTGATCCCAATACCCCTCAGAATAGTATTTTTTACATCTGCTCTACAGTTTACTACTGCCCTTAAAACATGTGATGAGGTGTTGGTTGGGTTCACATAAACAGCTTACCTTGAGCTCCACAATTCTGTATTACCATTATGTCAATTCTTAAATCTGTACATGCTTTAATCCTTACACCCAATTCCTTGCCACCTTATATTTCTCTGCTTGTGTAAAGAATGCTGAAGGCCTCCTTAAGGTTTGTAGGTCACTGAAGGTTCCCTACGACGGTCACTGAAGGTTCCCTACGACGGTCACTGAAGGTTCCCTACGACGGTCACTGAAGGTTCCCTACGACGGTCACTGAAGGTTTCCGTGATGAGTATGTATAAAGTATATTATATGTAGATGTATGATGTTCAGTTCATGCAGACGTCCCAGCTACATATCTCACTTGGCCATCACGTGCCCGTCACTTCCTCCTATGCAACGTCCTTCACATGACCTCATGACCCCCAGGGTCCTGACATCTCCCCCGCCGAAAGACAAGCGCGTCCCGCGCGAAAAGCAAAGAAGTGCTAGATATTGAAACCAGATAACACGAAAAACAGAAAACTTAAAACCGTGAACCATACCATGATCCCCTTTATCTCCTCCATTCGTTCGTTCCACGCTGCAAACAAGAGCGAAGCTCAGAGTATAAAATACGCAAACCCGGAGAGATTGACGGTCAGATCACATACCAAAGACAAAATGCAGGCCTAGCAAAAAAGAAAAAATGAAGACGAAAACGACGGACAAAGGAGATACCGCTATTCTTTTTTTTTTTTTTTTTTTTTTTTCTCTTTCTACTCGGCATAGCAGGTCAACGTTCAGGTGCTCTTTCCCAGGTTTATACATGACGTCTAGGTCATCAAGGTATGGTGGAAGCTGTTACCGTGCCTTATCCCGAAAGGATGAGTTGTTTTCGAGATGTATAATACTGGCCATTTCACGAAATATCGGGCAGATTGTCGGGAACTTCCGTTGAAGTGGGTGTAATTTTGTATCGACTCTTTTGATCTCTTCCTCACTTTCTTCACACCCTGTCCATATTTTAAGGTCGTTGGCGGAGCTTCATGGGAGTATGGTAGGGGGTCAGATGCTCCGCTTAGCTCTGATCCCCTCCCATTTTCAGATCCGCTATCTTGGAGGAAGTAGGACGCCAGCGTTTCGGCCTTCAGGACCCTCGGCTTTACACCCACGCCCGAGAGTTGCAGGCAAATGAGAAGTGCCATTCGTTCGGGCAGCCGGATTTGGCACATAGAGTGCATGGATACTTTAGAAATCCGATAGACCCGTTCTCTTTCACAAATGAATCCACCATTTTCCCAGAGTTATCTCTTCTCTTTTGGATTGATTCCACCCTCTTCTTGTTGATGACGACAATTTCGTCATTTGTCCTGCGGGGATTCTCTGTCGTTTTGATAATTTCGTCGTTCGTCCTACAGAGATTCTCTGCTGTTTTGATAATTTCATTGTTCGTCCAGTAGGGATCCTCTGTCGTCTTTACATCACTCTCTGTTACAGACTTCTCCCCCCCACTCTTCGCAACGTAAGAATCATAAAGAGAATAAGGAAAATGAGCGTTTGTTACAGTAGCCGCCTTGGGTATATACATCTTCTGGCGATATCTCGCAAGATGATCATCATACAGACGAAGTTCCGCAGCAAATCTAGCTATATCATGCGTCTCTCTGGCCCAGAGTTCAACAGCGGCATCATCCAGAGAGGCTTTAACCATCTCGATATAACCTTCGCTCCCACAATTTGGGTAGGCATTACATAGCAGATTCATTTTGACATAAAAGAATTCAAGGAAAGTCTCATCACCTTTCTTCTTGCGCTCCTCAGCATTCCTTACCGCCTGTCCGATTGGTAGAGCCCACTGTCGTGTCATCATTGTCTTGAATCTGGCCCAGCAGTCTCTATCTTTCGTAATAAAGGCTTGTGTTAATCCGTCTAGGCCAGAGTACCAGGCACGGGTGACGGAGTGTTCTGTGAAGCAGTAACGCGGAATTGCTGCACAAACAAGCTCTTCTCCAAAGAGGTCGACTTCAGCTTGGATATCCTGAAACCATTCCTGCAGGTTCGTTTTGTAATGCACGTACCTAGGCAGGACGTTAGGGTCAAACCTCGGTCTGGCTGGTCGTTTTGTGTCATTGTGGATGACTACAGGAGGTGCGAGCACCAACGGGCCTCTCCAACCTTTGTCGATGATAAGCTTCTTCTCATCATTGGCATGTTGGATGATGAGATCTAGCTCCTTTGTACGGGCAGCAGCTCTGTCATCAACCTCTACCACTGTCTTTGCTCGCGTGGCCTTCTTGATTCCTGATATGATTGCGGATGTGAGCTGAGTGTCCAGGAACGTCTTTAGCTGATCTGCAATGAGGCTCGAGATGTCCGCCATTGTGATTGGCTTGTTCTCTTCAATAGAATGACATGAACTGCTTGTATGAGATATTATTCTCACTGCTAGGATACGCTTTTTTGTCTCCTCCCACTGTTCGCGGGGTGTTTGCATCTTGGTGGAGTTGTTTCTCCCTGCAGGTGGTGAAGATCTCAAATTGGATCTCGAATTCCTTCACCAGCCTCGGGTAACTCAAAAGTTCAACACTGGACGAACTGCCAGGAGGGGCGAGTTTCCGAGGTGTCGTCAGGCTTGGAATGGTGGTGCAGTTGGAGAATACCCTTTCCTGCTACAGAGAGGAAGGAGAGTGGTATTCGGATAAATGGGACAGACGACAGGCAAGTCTGTAGAGGTAATAACTTGGTTGAGCCAAATTGGCCGCTGGAAGAGAAGGCTCAGGATTCGGGATCCTGTCCTTGACGCCAGATGTAAAGAATGCTGAAGGCCTCCTTAAGGTTTGTAGGTCACTGAAGGTTCCCTACGACGGTCACTGAAGGTTTCCGTGATGAGTATGTATAAAGTATATTATATGTAGATGTATGATGTTCAGTTCATGCAGACGTCCCCAGCTACATATCTCACTTGGCCATCACGTGCCCGTCACTTCCTCCTATGCAACGTCCTTCACATGACCTCATGACCCCCAGGGTCCTGACAGCTTGTCTCTCAGTGGCACTGGCAGGTTATTCTCAGGTATTCATTATAAAATTTGAGCCTATTTGCATGACAATTGGATTTTTACACAATTAAATACTTGCTTCCGGAAGTGCGCCGGATTACCGTTAACACATTAGGTACCTGCCCCATCATTGGATATATATATTGGCATTCTAGACGCAAGCTGGTTCTGTTTTATAAGCCCTAGTTCAGCTTCGCCAAAGGAGCAAATCCGAGTCTCCAATGGTTTTCAGCATCTTAACTCAACATACGGATGTGCATAATGACAACCTTCGAACCAGTCGGTTGAACCAATATACGTATGCTATTTCATTAGTTACTGTATGTAGACTGCTGTCCCAGTAGCTAACTATACTTTTCAGTATCTCCGTGAATCTTGTACGGTATGATTGGTTCTCTTCCAACTCTCGAGTTGATCGTTTATTAAGTTCACATAAGACACTACGAGATTAAAGGCGGTCCTACCAAGCATCGGGCGGAATATCAAGTAGTTAGGAAAGGACTTGAACAAGAAGCTGGAGGCATTCGACAAGGGTACAAAGTGAGACACGAATCTTATGGTTTTACGTTCAATGGTGCAAGCAACCCCCATCTAATACTTATATCGAAGCACTGAGCAGCAATCATTTGTAGGTCGGGACCAGAGCTGTTCAAGTCATTGACTAGTTGTCAGACCGGTTATATGAATTCAGAACCAGGGGGATGAAGCCATAGCGGTATGGGTGGTGAATTGCTTATTATCTGGAATATTGGAGTGGTGGATATGGAGTGGGCAGTTCAGTAGAACTTCAGTTAATTATCTATGGCATGCATATTTTGGTGTGCATTCCATAGCTATATATAACTGGACAATTAGCACATTAGATAATATTCGATGTATGCTGCAGTGTCGAGGCATATCTACGCTATGCATACTCTATATCCTTGCATATCCTGGCCACTAACGTAACAGACAGAAACAAAATGTTCAACACTCACTCGGGCGATTGGTATATATGAGACGAGTGTCGGGTTCTTTTCAGTTGCTACTACTTTGTGCTACCTAACAAATATATACCAATATTTCACTCTCAATCCCGCCAGATGGTTTCCTAATCCCAATTTCCAACCACATTCTCGACTACCCGACTACCCTCACTCTCTTGCAAGCTATACGAAGAACCCAACAGAAATTAATGAAACTGCCTCAAACTACCCAGCAAGAATAGACCCCCCCCACTTTTTTTAATTTAAATATCCGTTCCATATCCTAGCCACTTTCTAACAATTCAATGACACACACCAGGCCTCTACTTGGGCTTGGCGGTAATCACAACAAGCTTGGATTTACCGATTGTCTCTTTGACCGTGATGACGATAGTCTTCAGGGTATTATCCTGGGAAATCTCGAATTCGGGAGCTGTTGCAGAAGCCTCAAAGGTGACAGTCACATTGTAGTTCCCGAGTTGTGCCGTAGCAGGATACCAGAGTTTAATCGTATAAGAAGTACCCAGGTCTCGAATTGGATCATACCCATCGTGCTTTGTCTCAACCGTGATGGTTCTTGTTGAGGCATCAGTAATCGGGGCACTAGTAGCCTATTTATCGCTTGTGTAAGTGCTCACTCTGAGTGGGTGACTCTGCGCCATTTGACAACTTACCTGTTTAACGGAAACCTCACGGTAGTAAGCCTTAGCCTCAGGGTCAAGCTGATCCGCTTTTAGCTTCCCGCCTAGGTTGCTTTCTTTGATCTCCTTGATCTTCTTTGACTTCAGCTTGTACCTAATGATATTAGTAGGTGCACTGTCGCGACTGACACCATCATCAAGATATGTCGAGTATTCCTAGAACATCTCATAGTTAACTCAAAATTGCCTTCAAGGTGGTAATGACATGCCGACATACATTGTCCTTGCCCGGGTAGATATTGAACTTGATATGATTTGGGCCGCTGCTAATATCTCCAACATATGGCCGGACTTGCACTTGAGGAATGATAGCACCTGAAATATCCGGGTCAGATGCTTCCATTCAGCCACGGATTGCAAAATCTACTTACCCTCTCTGATGAACATTGGTACCACATATGGATATTGCTTGTAATTTTCGGCGTCATTGTCACTAGTCGGAATGCGTGCCGTGTAATTAATGACACTACCACCTTCGACCGCTTGGAGGAGTGGTGCTCCTTGATCGTCCCATGGCCTCAAATTCGATTGGTACCAGAAATTGCCCCGAGGAAGGTAGACATCCCTGTTCTCCCCTGGGGTCGTATCCTTTGGCTGGAGTATGGGGGCGACGAGGATGTCGCGGCCAGTCACGTACTGATTGTCCAGGTAATCCTGACTTTCATTGAAGAAGGTAGAATCTTGGACATCAGTCAGAAGCTAGAATGACAAGCAGTCGTTAGCGTTCCTCCGTAAATGTATAGACGCAATATCAGTCTGAGTTTGGTCATACCATTGATCGTGCAATAGGGAGCCCATTCAACTGATTCTCAAACATAGCGTCGTAAAGGACCTGAATGAGCGAGTATCTAAGCTCTACATAATATTTGCAGATCTTCTCCACACCGTAGTAGAGCCATTTCAAACCGGCCAATTCCTGTTGGTGGGAGTCCCAGTGGATGGGGTATGCATAAGGTTCCTGTAGTGAGTCTGCGTAAGTGCTGTGCCAAAAGAGCACTGAGAGAAACCAAATACTTACCTGGAACCACTTCCTATTCTTCTTTGCTCCGACATAGTGATTCCTGAACCAGGGCAAGAGAACCGACCCTGAGTACCAACGGATAAGAAGCTCTGGACTGCAGTATTTCTCCTCCTTCCCATCTTTACCAATCGCTGGCTCGAAACCACCCATATCAGAACCCGCGATGCTTACACCATTAAGTCCCACGGAAAGAACCTGTGAAACTGTAATCCTCCAGAAATCCCATGTACTCGCATTGTCACCTGTCCACAAACCCGCAAAACGGTAAGCACCAGAAAAGCTACCACGGCCTAAAATAAAATTGCGTTTTCCGGCCCTAGAAGGTAGTTTGTCAAGCCCGTGGAAAGTAGCCTTGTGAAGATTGTACGAAAAGAGAGCCCAATTCTCAATAGCGAGGACCTCCTTTCGTGCTATTGTCGATTCTGGCGTAGAGTCTGAGCTGACTAAAAGGCGAGTTGGAAATCTGGGTGTTCATGTTATGTTAATGCACTGATAGACTGTTGGTTGGTATGCTTTAGATAGTACTTACCCTTTCATGTCACCATATGATGTATGGATGGCGGGGGTGGTCATATCTTGCCAAACAAATTCCAAGCCAGACTCCATAAGATAAGTGTATTGCTTTCCCCACCACTCACGGACTTCCTTTCTGTTGAGGTCTGGGTAGTAGCCAGCCTATCCAAATGATTAAATTAGCAAGCAATATGTTGAGAAATTGTAAGGAGACCTACTGTTCCATTACCGTATCCGTAACTGACACCACCGTGATACCCATACTTCTGAACATTGAAGTTCTCAGGGAAATTGCTACGCAGGTGTACAGGCAGTGTTAACTATCATATCTAAGCACCCGGCGGGGACAGAATTTTGACCTACTAATTATCCCCAAAATCGGGCCGGCATGGGACGCAGTTTGGATCAATTTCATAGAAGCTTCCTCCTCCATAACAAACATATCGAACATCCTCTGGTTTTCCACTTGTCCCTACCAGGTAGCGTTTGTCATAAACGAAATACCTGTTCCCGATTTGATTAGGTAAATACCTTAACTAATAGCTGCTAAGGCTTACCCTTTTTCAAGTAGCTCTTGAAGTGTTGAATAGCCCTGGGGGCGATCGTTGATACTAATGACTGGGGTGATATTTGTGGAGCACTTCACACCCTTGTTGCGGAAGTCAGTCATTATACCCTTGAAGTTAGGGAATGTTGCTTCATTGGTTGTAAAAGTTCTGAAGCCGTCCTATATTACCAGTCCTATTAGTTTGATCCCAGGTTCTGTATATAACTGGCCAAAACCACTGGGTGGATATACTGACTTGAAGGTCTACGTCAATATGCAATCCGTCAAGTGGGATTCCGGCATTGCGATACTGGCTGATCACTGCTTCACAGTCCTCCTTTTGCGTGTATCCATAACCTAACATTTATTGATCATTAGCCTGTTGTGATATAGAATGAAGGAACAACGTACAAGCTTGATGATTACCCAAGACGAATTTGGGTTTCAATTTCGGGCGCCCCGCAATACCAGTGTACAATCTAGCACCAGGATAACCAACGTCAGAAAAAATGATAGGTATAGGAAGAGAGTAGCACCTACCTCACACACTCTGGCACGTTATTTGCACTGACAATGTAAATATCCATTGCATTGAACCTCGTTCCGATCTTGATGTACCCAGAGTTTGTTTTTCCAAAATCCAGACAGATCTGAGAGTAGTTATCGAGGTAGGCAGCGGTGACATTCTCATGCTCAGGGTTGGAGTTGACTTCCATCCAGAATGGGTCAGAGTGATAACTGTTGACATTAGCTCTTTGCTTTCAACTGGAGGAATCTAGGCTGCTAACAGAGGTTCCCTGCTATCCATAGGACCATGGTTGTAGACTTGTTGGTATTGCATATTATCGAAGTCTGTGGACACGTTGAGAGAGGGCTCTACGATTGGGTGATTGGATCGGACTTACTGAAGTAGTTCATGAAAGTAGGCTTTTTCATGAACGCCATTCCTCCTTGCTCCCCGAAACCAATGTATTCAGCATGTCCGGGTTTGATAACGTCCAAAATGACATTCTTGAGGACCCCAGGGTGGTCAGGATGAACATATGTACGAAAAGTCTCAGGGGATGTTTGCCAGATAACTCGTTCCGCCCTCCTCTCTTTGCGAGTTTTGAAACCTGGAATGGGGAAGGGATCTCGAAGTGGAGTTAAAGAACGAACGGCCTATTTCAAGGTTAGGACAAAGGATACGGACTTCTGCACAGTATGATCTTTCAGGGTCTCTTTACCTGAATGCGGAAGGGGTTCTTGAAGAGATTGATCTTAAGTCCGTCCCCCACTTTGTAATACCCTTTGCTACGTTTATCCACCTCAGTCACAGTAGACTAGTTTACGGTAAAGTCAGTACTGATAAAGTTGCCAAAGGAGTAATATGAGGCACAAAATGCGTACGATGAAGGACCAATGATCTCCCATGTCGTTAAGATTGACAGTCCAAACTATACCAACAAATTCGTCCAAATCCCTAACGAGCCCGGAAGTGGTTTTCCCAACGACGACGCGGCTATCACATAAAACATAATGAGTAATTACATAGATCATCTACCCAAAGGCCCTTGGGCTGGGGGAATAGACACTCACGAACTGTAGTCCTCGTAATCATTTGCATTTGTTACACCAGGATCATAACGAACTCTGAACACAGTTGGCCTGACAAATTGCACGACACCACGTGTCCCATCATCGAAATCAATATTGACTGCACGCCAGTGGGTTGGAGCTTCTGCGGTAGTTGGGGGCGTTTTGTTTACGCCAACAATTTTGGTAGGTCCTGTCCAATAGGCTCCAGCACCGAAGTAGGTTTCAGCCGTGAGGAAGTTGAGAGGATCACTCAGGCCTGACATTGTGAATGATATCTGGATATCTGTTCAAGGATCTGACTGAGATCGATATCTGAGCCGAGCAAGTAAAATGTCAAGATGATTAAAGAGAAGCTCAAGATAAGGGAAGGGGTAGATGGTCGATAAGGTAGAGAACGGTGACTGGGGGAGTAAAAGAGGGATGCTGAAGTCCCTTATGTATGAGAGAAATCATACTTACTAGACCAAAGCAGAAAGACCACGTACTGCCGTTTGTAGTAAGTGCAACAGCACGAGTACTCCCAAATCGGACCGCAGTGTGCACTATATTGACTGTATGTTGTCTGTCTGACTAGCTGCAGGAGCACTACTCCAGTCGAAGGCGAGCATGCCCCCTATATAATTTGGCTCCAATAAAGGACCAGCTTAGACGTGAGAGAAGTGGTGAAGCATTTCATGAGGTATTTGGCATAAATGCAAAGGCTGAAATGATTATTGGTCCCTCGCAATGGGAAGGTAAAGCTGTGCTTCCATCCGGAGGGAGAAGTCAAATAGAAATACGGCACCAGAAACAACGCTTTTGTCCAAGAGCACTCATTTTAGAAACGGCAGAATTCAGCGTGCTGACTTTACAGTACTTACTATCCATACCACCAGCTGCATGTTACTTTAACAAAGTATGGAGTAGACCTTTATGGTCAAAGTCTATGGTAAGCCAATATACGCAAGCACATGTTAGTGATGGGTTCCTTTCAAGGTGTGGTGGGCACCCCTGCTATGCCTGACTCCAGATATCAGGACGCCATATACTAATATCATCGATATCATCGGCGATGAGCATATCGTGTCCTTAGGATATCCATGCAGGTTGCAAGAATGGCCTACCTGCTGCGTTGCAGACCCATTACCTGTTTGCAGTTTATAGCATAGCCGGTAATAAAAAAAGTGGGTGCGGGAATTCGGGTTCGTATTGAGCTGCCTCGATGTGTAGAATGGGGTAATGTTGGTGTAAGGTTCTGAATTCCAAAGGCCGCAACCAGACTAGCATACAGCTGAGTCATGCAAGGGTGATCATGACACCACGAGAACAGATTGACCCCCAGATAGCTATAGTGACTAGAACTAGAGATGTTCAGATTAAACAAGATTTTATGGTGCATGCAATTGGGATATATTACTAAGTACATACTTAGATACATACATATTTGACTGAATGGAGTTCCCGAAAGACTATCCTGCAATTGCGTTCTGGAAAACTGCCTAGGATTAAACATCTGGGGGGCCCAGACCGATTTATTTTGGTATCAGTAAATCGGTCAATCAGCATCTATGCGGTGTGCCTAAGGGGTACGTTAGTTCAGGAATGACAACTGCTGGAATGCAGTCTCATGCCACGAGGTCGGACTAAAGGTTGGAAACCGATGGCAGCATAGTGATTCACTATATCAGGACTGAAGCAGCTGCTCTCGTGTAACCTCCTTACCACTCTGTCTTGCCGCTGCCATATTTAATTCAATATCGATAACAATTGCCAATTGGTCCGCCCCAGATCCGTCGAACGAGTGCGGCATGGTACATACACATACATGTAAGTACTGCCCCGCAATCAGCAATGTGTCTAAAAGCATGTCTGATCATACTTCTAAACTAGATAGTCTTTTAATTTGGGCCTCACCAGGCACCAGTGACTCTCTACGAGAGATAGTTCAATGTAAACCGGGCTGCTGTGGCCCACAAGCGTGAGCTAAGTAAATACCGTATATATGTGCTTTATAGGGAGGGGTTGTGTAACCAACATCCCTCTGCACATTGCATCACCAGTGGTAGGCTAGGGTATAAGTATCATATTGACCCGAGCTATCCTTTCACTATCAACATCTCGAGGTTTAAGGTCATGGACTGATATTCTCTTTCGTCGGTATAGTTTACGGTTCCGGCTTGGCAACGACAATACAACTTATAATCAAATTGCCTATTCCCCTGTACATGTACAAGACGCCTGACGACTAGCGATATGACGCAGAGGTGATCATGAATTTTTCATTGGCTAAAACTGCCCCTTCACCCGTTGGGTACAGTACTCTACATTATATTAATTGATAAGTATAAACATCCCTGGTGGCTAGAAATGGTCCGTATGTATAGAGTACACAATGCACTGCACATATGATCTGAAATTGCGCCAGCTTACTCCCGTTATATCCCGTTACTCATGCATATGGATAATATTGAGGAAGGAAGCAATCATATTATATTCTTATAACCAATAAGACTCGTACTTCATATATCGTGGAATTCATATGTCATAGTTCATATCTCATAAATCATAAGGTCATAAATATGAGTTTCAAACACAAGGTTCAAACCCACAAAACGAGCAACGTTAAAATAAAGCAAAGTGAAAGTCAACAGCCTGTGGGAAGAAAAGATTAAAAGGAAAACCCCGCAACCCAAATAC
>Ga0307514_10002437_pt1 | contig 19404 bp, 18 predicted proteins | sample 16_EM_MG_FD_203088 | JGI IMG/M metagenome (GOLD analysis project Ga0307514, IMG submission 203088) | Populus trichocarpa ectomycorrhiza microbial communities from riparian zone in the Pacific Northwest, United States - 16_EM | ecosystem: Host-associated > Plants > Roots > Unclassified | place... | reverse complement strand
CTGGGCTGGCCGGTGGCGCTGGTGTTCCTGTCCGCGCTCAGCGTGATGGGTGACCTGGTGGAGTCGATGGCCAAGCGGGCCGTGGGCGCCAAGGATTCCAGCGCCTTACTGCCTGGGCATGGGGGCATCCTGGATCGTGTGGATGCCTTGCTGCCGGTGTTGCCGGCCATCATGGCCTTGACCAGCTTTTGAGCAGTCCTTTCACGCCGCGCCGCGCCGTCCCGCGATGGCGCAGACTGTCATGTCGGCCTCTTACGTTTTGACGGACTTGTCCATGACCACTCGCCAGCGTCTTTGCATTCTGGGCGCCACCGGTTCGATCGGGACCAGCACCCTGGACGTGGTGGCGCGCCACCCCGATCGTTTCGAGGTCGTCGCCCTGACCGGCCATGCGCGGGTGCCTGAGTTGCTTGGGCAGCTGCGCCAATGGCAACCACGCTTCGCCGCGATGAGCGACCTGGCTGCTGCGGCCGAATTGCGCCGGCAGGTGCGAGAAGCCGGTTTGCCAACCGAGGTGCTGGAAGGCCCGCAGGCCCTGGTTGAGCTGGCCGCGCACGAAGACGTGGACAGCGTGATGGCGGCCATCGTCGGCGCTGCAGGTTTGCCGGCCTGCATGGCCGCTGCACTGGCCGGCAAGCGCCTGCTGCTGGCCAACAAGGAAGCGCTGGTGGTGGGCGGTGCGCAGTTCATGGCCGCCGTGCGGCAGGGCGGTGCGCAATTGCTGCCGATCGACAGTGAACATTCGGCCATCTTCCAGTGCCTGCCGGAAGACCGCGGCACCTGGGCCCAGCGCATTGATCACATCGTGTTGACGGCATCCGGCGGGCCTTTTCGCCAGCGCGACCCGGCCAGCCTGGCCGACGTGACGCCGGACCAGGCCTGCGCGCACCCGAACTGGGTCATGGGCCGCAAGATTTCGGTCGACTCGGCGACGATGATGAACAAGGCGCTCGAAGTGATCGAGGCGCGCTGGCTGTTCGACCTGCAGCCCGAGCAGGTGCAGGTGGTGATCCATCCGCAGAGCATCGTGCACTCGATGGTGGTCTGCCGCGACCAGTCGGTGCTGGCGCAAATGGGCACGCCCGACATGCGCGTGCCTATTGTCTACGGGCTTTCCTTCCCCGCGCGCATCGCCTCCGGCGCCCAAGCCTTGAACTTCCTGAGCCTGCCGCCCTTGACCTTCGAGGCGCCGGAGCGCAGCCGCTTTCCCGGCCTGTTCCTGGCCTGGGACGCGCTGCGGGGGCCGCACGGCAGCACGGCCGTGCTGAACGCGGCCAATGAGGAGGCGGTGGCGGCCTTCCTGGACGGCCGGCTCGGCTTCAACGCCATCCACCAGGCCAATGCGGCAACGCTCGAAGCCTTGCCACCCAAGCTGGACCTTCAGGCGCCTGTCGAGGCCCTGCTGGCGCTGGACCAGGAAGCGCGCGCTGTGGCCCGGGCTGTCATTGCCAGGTTGCGGCGCTGAGCCCGGGGAGCTTTGATGAACACCGTATTCGCCTTCATCCTGACGCTGGGCATTCTGATCATCGTCCACGAGTACGGCCACTACCGCGTGGCGCGCTGGTGCGGCGTGCGCGTGCTGCGTTTTTCCATTGGCTTCGGGCCGGTGCTGCTGCGCCGTCAGGCGCGTCCTGGCGACACCGAGTTCACGCTCTCGGCCTTGCCACTGGGTGGCTACATCAAGATGCTCGACACGCGCGAAGGCGCGGTGGCACCTGATCAACTGCATCAGGCCTTCGACCGTCAGTCCTTGCGCGCTCGTGCCAGCATCGTGTTGGCCGGACCGCTGGCCAATCTGGCACTGGCAATCCTTCTTTACGCAGCTGCAGGCTGGTGGGGGGCGAATGAGCCGCGGGCCATTCTGGCCTCGCCCCCTGCCAGCAGCCTGGCTGCAAAGATCGGCTTGCAGGCCGGCGACCAGGTGCAGGCAGTGGCCCGTGAGTACGGGGACTGGCAGGACGTGAGCGCCATGAGCGAACTCGGCCGTGAGATCAGCCTGGCGTTGTTGGATGGTGAGCCGCTCAGGTTGCAGGTGGCCGACTCGGAAGGCGATCACCGCCGTGTCCTGACGCTGCCGTTGGCACAGCTGGCGGGCGAAGAGCCGGGTGTCGAAACCTTTCGGCGCATTGGCGTTGGCGAGCCTTTTCGCGAGCCGGTGATAGGGCGTGTGATGCCTGGTGGCGCTGCGGCACAGGCAGGCTTGATGGAAGGTGACCGCGTGCTGAGCATCGACGGTGAAACCGTCGAAGATGCGCAGAAGCTGTTCCAGCGCATCCGGGCTGCCGGTGACCTTCCGATACCGGCCATGCAATGGCAGATCGAACGTGCCCAGCAGCGGCACTTGCTCGTCGTGGAGCCACGCAAGGAAAAAGACGCCGACGGTCGAACGGTGGGCCGCATCGAGGCCTACATCGGGCAGGCGCCAGCGATGACCTGGGTGCAACTCGGGGTTCTGGAGGGCCTGCAGACCGGCTACCAGCGCACCGTCGAGACCTCGTGGACCACCTTGCGGGTGATGGGCCGCATGCTGATCGGCCAAGCTTCTTTACGCAACCTCAGCGGCCCGTTGACGATTGCCGACTATGCGGGTCAATCGGTCCAGCAGGGTGTGGCGGTTTTCCTCGGTTTCCTGGCGATGGTCAGCGTCAGCCTGGGTGTGCTCAACCTGCTGCCGCTGCCGATGCTCGACGGGGGGCACCTGATATATTATCTTTTTGAGGCGGTGACCGGCAGGCCGGTGTCCGACCAGTGGCTCACGTGGCTGCAACGTGGCGGTGCGCTGGTGCTGCTGTTGATGATGTCCATCGCCCTATCCAACGACGTGGCCCGCTTCCTGGGCCTGCAGTGACACTCCTCCCGATGCGATTTTCCCCTCTAGCAAGTTTCTTGCGGCCGGTGCCGGCCTGCGTGGCTCTGATGGCCGCGGGCTTTGCGCAAGTCAGCCTGGCTGTCGAACCTTTCGACATTCGCGACATCCGCGTCGAAGGCTTGCAGCGCAGCGACCCGGGCAGCGTGTTCGCTGCCTTGCCTTTCCGCGTTGGCGACGCCTACAACGATGACAAGGGCGCTGCGGCACTGCGAGCCTTGTTTGCCACCGGCCTGTTCAAGGACGTGCGCATCGAGCTCGATGGCAAGGTCGTGGTGATCATCGTCGATGAGCGTTCGTTCATCGCATCCGTCAACTTCAGCGGCCTGAAGGAGTTCGACAAGGACACCCTCGCCAAGGCGCTGAAGGACAACGGCATTGCCGAAGGCCAGCCGTACGACAAGGCCGTGATCGATCGCGCCGAGCAGGAAATCAAGCGCCAGTACCTGTCGCGCAGCCTGTACGGTGCCGAAGTCGTGACCACCGCGACGCCGGTGGGCGGCAACCGCGTGGACATCACCTTCAACGTGACCGAAGGCAGCGTCGCGAAGATCGGCGACATCCGCATCCTCGGCACACACGCCTTCTCCGAGTCCACGCTGCTGGGCCTGATGGACCTGACCACCGGCGGCTGGCTGACCTGGTACACCAAGTCCGACCGCTACGCCCGCACCAAGCTCAATGCCGATCTGGAAAAGATCCGCTCGTACTACCTGAACCGCGGCTACCTGGAGTTCGACATCACTTCGTCCCAGGTGACGATCTCGCCGGACAAGCAGAACATCGACATCTCGGTCACGGTCTCCGAAGGCCAGCCCTATGTGGTGGCAGGTGTGCGGCTGGAGGGCGAGTTCCTGGGCCGCGAAGCCGACTTCCGCAACCGTGTCGTGGTTCGGCCCGGCGAGGCCTATCGCGGGGACGATGTGACCGCCACGACCCGGCTGTTCACCGATCTTTACGCCAGCTACGGCTACGCTTTCGCCAAGGTCGAATCGCGGCCGGAGATTGATCGCAAGACCGGCCAGGTCGTGCTGGTGCTGCAAGGTGCGCCAGGCCAGCGCGTCAATGTGCGTCGCGTCAACATTGCCGGCAACTCCATCACCCGCGACGAAGTCATTCGCCGCGAGTTCCGGCAGTTCGAAGGTGCCTGGTACGACGGCAACAAGATCAAGCTCTCGCGCGACCGTGTCGAGCGACTGGGCTTCTTCAATGAGGTGACGGTCGAGACCAACGAGGTGCCGGGTTCGCCCGACCAGGTCGACTTGGTGATCACCGTGACCGAAAAGCCGACCGGCAGCCTGCAGTTGTCTGCCGGCTTCTCCAGTGCTGACCGGCTCTCGCTGAGTGCGTCGATCCGCAAGGAAAACGTCTTCGGCAGCGGCAACTACCTCGGTTTCGACATCAACACCAGCAGGTCCAGCCGCAGCCTGTCGGTCAGCACCGTAGACCCGTACTTCACCGATGATGGCGTGTCGCGTGCCATCGAGGTGTACTACCGAACCTCCAAGCCAATCAACAGCCGGGGCGACAAGTTCGAGCTGGCCACGCCGGGTGCCTCGATCCGGTTTGGTGTGCCGTTCACCGAATTCGATACCGTGTTCTTTGGCGTCGGCGGTGAAGAGACCGTCATTGGCACCTCGGAGGGCCTGCCGCTCAGCTACACCAAGTACGTCGACACCTTTGGTCGCTACAGTTGGGCCACGCCGCTGACGGTGGGCTGGGCGCGGGAAGAGCGCGACAACCCGGTGTCGCCGACACGGGGTCAATACAAGCGCATCAACCTGGACTTGAGCCTCATCGGCGACGTGCGGTACGCGCGCCTGAACGGTCAGATGCAGCACTTCATGGCCGTGCCGTATTTCCCCAAGCTCACCTTGGGCCTGAACGGTGAAATTGGGTATGGCGCAGGGCTGGGTGGTTTGCCTTATCCCACTTTCAAGAATTTCTATGGTGGCGGCCTCGGTTCAGTCCGTGCCTTCGAGCCGAATTCGCTGGGCGACGTGGACGTCACCGGCGTCTACAACGGCGGCAACAAGCGCCTGAACCTGAATGCGGAAATGTATTTCCCGGTGCCAGGCACCGGAAACGACAAGAGCTTGCGCATCTTCACGTTTGCGGACGCTGGCAATGTGTGGGGCGACCACGCAGGCACCGTGACGCAGCAGGACCGTGATCGTGGCCGCACAGGCAGCCTGACCGACATCCGCGCCTCTGCCGGTTTCGGCCTCAGCTGGATCTCGCCGGTGGGCCCATTGAAGATGAGTTACGGCACGCCTTTGCGTTCTTTCAGCGGGGATAAAATCCAGCGCTTCCAGTTTCAGATCGGAACGGCCTTTTGATGATGACTTCGCTTTTGAAATCCCTGTTGGCCGCCGTGGCCCTGTGCGCTGCGCTGGGTGTGTCCGCGCAGGAGCTGAAGATCGGCTATGTCAATGGCGAGCGGGTGCTGCGCGAAGCCACGCCGGCGAAAGCGGCCCAGGCCAAGCTGGAAGCCGAGTTCAAGAAGCGGGAAACCGAGCTGAACGACGTTGGCACCAAGCTGCGCGCCGCGATGGACAAGCTGGACAAGGACGGACCGACATTGCCCGAGGCTGAGCGCAGCCGCCGCCAGCGTGACCTGTCCGACCAGCAGCGCGACTTCGACCGCAAGCGCCGCGAACTGCTGGAAGACCTGAACCAGCGCAAGAACGAAGAGCTTGCCGCGGTGACCGAGCGCGCGAGCAAGGTCATCAAGCAGATCTTCGAGCAGGAAAAGTACGACCTGATCCTGCAGGAAGTCGTGTTTGCAGGCCCGCGAGTGGACATCACCAAGAAGGTGATCGACGCGTTGAACGCCGGCAAGTGAATTGCGGCGGCACGAACAATGAATCACATGCCGGGTGCGACCGCTCCGGTCCGCCTGGCAGAGATTGTTCAGGCCCTGGGCGGCGAATTGGTGGGCGATGCAGCGCTGGAGATCCGGCGCATCGCCTCTTTGGAGGCGGCTGACGCGCACAGCATCAGCTTTCTGGCCCAGGCCCGTTTGCGGGCCTTGCTGGAGACGACGCAGGCAGGCTGCCTGATCGTGCGGGCCGACCTGAGCGAGGCGGCTCAGGCCCGCGGTGCGGTGATCGTCACCGCCGATCCCTACCTCTACTATGCCCGGCTGTCACGCTGGTGGGCTGAGCGCCGCCGTGCCGCGGTCAAGACCGGCGTGCACGCCAGCGCCGTGATCGGTGAAGGCGTGCGGCTGCATCCCACGGCGAGCATTGGCCCGCAAGCGGTGATCGACGACGGTGCGTTCATTGGCGAAGGCGTGATCATTGGCGCGCACTGCCATGTGGGCGCTGCGGCCGTGATCGGCGCGCACACCCGCCTGGCCGCGCATGTGGTATTCGCCGAGGCCTGCCGCATCGGCGAGCGAGGCATGCTGCAAAGCGGCGCGGTCATCGGCGGAGACGGTTTCGGTTTTGCGCCGTTCGAAGGGCGCTGGGAAAAGATCGAACAGCTTGGCACGGTGCAGATCGGCGACGATGTGGACATTGGCGCCAACACCTGCGTGGACCGAGGCGCGCTGGACGATACGGTGCTGGCCAATGGCGTGAAGCTGGACAACCTGATCCAGATCGCCCACAACGTGCGCATTGGCGAACACACGGCCATGGCCGCCTGCGTGGGCGTGGCCGGCAGCGCGCGCATTGGCGCCCATTGCCTGATCGGTGGTGCGGCGCTGATCCAGGGCCACATCGAGATCGTCGACCATGTGCAGGTGTCGGCCGGCAGCTTCGTGATGCACTCGCTGCGCCAGCCGGGTCATTACAGCGGCATCTTTCCGATCGATACCAACGCGAACTGGGAAAAGAACGCAGCCACGCTGCGCCAGTTGTATACCCTCAGAAGTCGCGTGCGCGCGCTTGAACAGCAGAACAAGACACCATGACCCCGACGATGGACATCCACGAGATCCTCAAGCGCCTGCCGCACCGTTACCCCATCCTGCTGGTCGACCGCGTGCTGGAGATGGAAAAGCACGTTCGCATCAAGGCACTGAAGAACGTGTCGATCAACGAGCCGGTGTTCCTGGGCCACTTCCCGCACCGCCCGGTGATGCCGGGCGTGTTGATCCTGGAAGCCATGGCCCAGGCCGCTGCGCTGCTGTCCTTCGCGTCCAACGATGTCGATCCAGGCGACGACATGGTGGTGTATTTCGCTGGCATCGACGGCGCGCGGTTCAAGCGGCCGGTCGAGCCGGGCGACCAGTTGATCCTGGAAGCTTCCATCGAACGTGTGAAGGCCAGCATCATCAAGTACAAGGCCCGCGCCACGGTGGACGGCGAGCTCGCCGCCGAGGCCGAGCTGATGTGCACGATGCGCAAGATCTGCTGAGTCAGCCATGACGCAGATCCACGCCACTGCGCTGGTGGACCCGGCGGCCGAGCTGCACGAGTCGGTGCAGGTGGGGGCCTACAGCCTGATCGGCCCGCATGTGCGCATCGGTGCCGGCACGGTGATCGGCCCGCACTGCGTGATTGAAGGTCGCACGACCATTGGCGAGCAGAACCGTTTTTTCCAGTTCAGCTCGATCGGTGCGGTGGCGCAGGACATGAGCTATGCCGGCGAGCCGGCGGCGCTGGAGATTGGCGACCGCAACACGGTGCGCGAGTTTTGTACCCTCAACCTCGGCACGGCCAAGGAAGATGGCATCACCCGCATCGGCTCGGACAACTGGATCATGGCCTATGTGCACGTGGCCCATGATGTGCGCCTGGGCAGCCACAACGTGCTGGCCAACGGCGTCACGCTGGCCGGCCATGTGCATGTGGGTGACTGGGTGACGATTGGTGGCCTCACTGGCGTGCTGCAGTTCGTGCACATCGGCTCGCAGGCGATGGTCGGGTTCCAGGCCCATGTCTCGCAGGATGTGCCGCCCTTCATGACGGTAGACGGCAACCCGCTGGTGGCACGCGCGGTCAACCTGACCGGCCTGCGCCGCCGCGGCTTCAGCAACGAGCGCACCACGGTGATCCGGCAGCTGCACAAGCTGCTGTACCGTTCGTCGCTGACGCTGGAGCAGGCCGTCGAAGGCATGACGGCGCTGAAAGGTCCGCAGCCCGAGGCTGATGCTGACATCGACACGATGCTGGACTTCCTCGCGGCCGCCAAGCGCGGCATTGTCCGCTGAGCCCCGGCCTGAATCCCGTGGCCCAGCCGGCCCCTCCACGCCTGGCAATGGTGGCTGGCGAAGCTTCTGGCGACCTGCTGGCCAGCCTGTTGCTCAAAGGCCTGCACGCGCGCTGGCCCGGCACGCAGGCGACCGGCATTGGCGGCCCGCGCATGATCGCCGAGGGCTTCAGTGCCTGGTGGCCCAGCGCCAAGCTGTCGGTGTTCGGCTATGTGGACGCCTTGCTGCATTTGCGCGAGCTGTTGCGCATCCGCAGCCAGTTGCGCGAGCGCCTGCTGGTCGAGCGGCCGGATGTGTTCATCGGTGTCGACGCGCCTGATTTCAACTTCGGTTTGGAAACTGCACTCCGCGCCAGTGGCCTGCGCACGGTGCACTTCGTCTGCCCGTCGATCTGGGCCTGGCGCGGCGAGCGCGTCAAGAAACTGGCCGCTGCGGCGGACCATGTCCTGTGCCTGTTCCCGTTCGAGCCAGCGCTGCTGGCCGAACATGGCGTGGCGGCCACCTACGTCGGGCATCCGCTGGCCGACCTGATTCCGCTGGTGCCGCCACGCGAAGCGGCGCGGCAGGCGCTTGGCCTTGGCGCGGCGGACACCATCGTCGCGCTGCTGCCCGGCAGCCGCCGCAGCGAGATTCGCCACATCGCGCCCGCACTGCTGCAAGCCGCGGTGCAGATGGCGGCAGTGTGGCCTGTGCAACGGGGGCCGCTGCGCTTTGTCGTCCCGGTTGCACCCGGCTTGCGGCCTCTGCTGCTGCCGCTGCTGGCCCAGCACGCGCCCGGGCTCGCGGTCGACCTGGTGGATGGTCGCTCGCACGAGGTGCTGGCCGCCTGTGACCTGACGCTGCTGGCCAGCGGCACGGCGACGCTGGAGGCGGCGCTTTTCAAGCGGCCGATGGTGATCGTCTACCGCCTGCACTGGCTGAACTACCGCATGATGCGTGGCAAGGCTTATCTGCCCTGGCACGGCCTGCCCAACATCCTGGCGCGTGAATTCCTGGTGCCCGAGCTGATCCAGGACCAGGCGACGCCGCAAGCCATTGCCCGCGAAGCGCTGGCCTGGCTGGACAATCCGGACCGCTGCGCCCAACTGGCGCAGCGTTTTGAAACCATGCACCTCACGCTGCGCCAGGACACGGCGCGCAAGGCCAGTGATGCCATCGCGACGCTCCTCCAAGCCTGAGCAGATTCACCTGCACTTCGAAGTGGCCGGCCTGATCGCCGGCGTGGACGAGGCCGGGCGCGGCCCGCTGGCCGGACCGGTGGTGGCTGCGGCCGTCATCCTCGACGAACTGCAGCCCATTGCCGGCCTGAAGGATTCGAAAGTGCTGACGGCGCGCAGGCGCGAGGCGCTGTTCGATGAGATCCGCGCCAAGGCCTTGTGCTGCGCCATCGCGCAGGCGAGTGTCGAAGAGATCGACCAGTTCAACATCCTGCAGGCGACGATGCTGGCGATGCGCCGCGCGGTCGAAGGCCTGCGCCTGCTGCCTGCCAAGGTGCTGGTGGACGGCAACCGGCTGCCGGTGCTGAAAATGCCCGGTGAAGCCATCGTCGACGGTGACGCCAAAGTCCAGTCGATTTCGGCGGCCTCCATCCTGGCCAAGGTGCACCGCGACCGGCTGTGCCTGGACATGCACGCGCAGTGGCCGCACTACGGCTTCGACAGCCACAAGGGCTACCCGACGCCCGAACATCTGGCGGCCTTGCGTGCCCACGGCGCTGCGCCGGTGCATCGCCGCAGCTTCGCGCCGGTGCGTGCCTGCCTGCCTGGCCTCGACGCCTGCTGATCTTCGCCTGCCCATGAACCACGACGAGGCAGAGCGTCTGAGCGCGCGCGACAACCCGCTGCTGCAGCGCATCCGCAAGCTGGGCGCGGAGCCGTCGGCTTATCGCAAGCTCGGTTCGATCTGGCTGGAGGGTGACCACCTCGTCGACGCGGCGCTTCGCCGCGGCTGGGCGCTGGAGGCACTGGTGATGACCGAATCGGCCTGGCGCGAGCGGGTCGACTGGCGGGTCTGGGCCGACCATGCCAGCCGCTGCGTGCAGTTGCCCGAGGCGCTGTTCCGCAGCCTCAGCACTTTGGAGTCACCGGTGCGCATCGGCGCCCTGGTGGCCTGCCCGACCAGCGCAGCCTTGATGCCGGACCAGCCCGGTGTCGTGCTGGACCGCCTGCAGGATGCCGGCAACGTGGGCAGCATCCTGCGCAGCGCGGCGGCCTTTGGTGTCAAGCAGGTGCTGGCGCTGAAGGGCACCGCGGCGCTGTGGTCGCCCAAGGTGCTGCGTGCCGGCATGGGCGCGCACTTTGCGCTGCAGCTGGTCGAGGGGCTGCTGCCGGAAGACCTGGCGCCGCTGCAACTGCCGCTGCTGGCCACCAGTTCGCATGCCGGCCTGGTGCTGGGCGAAAGCCAGTTGCCTCAGCCCTGCAACTGGGTGCTGGGCCATGAAGGGCAGGGCATTGACGCGGCATTGATGGCGCGTTGCTCCCACACCGTGAGCATTCCGCAGCCGGGCGGCGAAGAGTCGCTGAACGTGGCCGCGGCGGCGGCGATTTGCCTTTTCGCGACACGCCACCGCTGAAACCGCTCGCTTGAGCGAAGGGCTTCGGCGGACGGCCTGACGATCAGTAGATCAGCCGGTCCGGCCGGATGTCGCGCAGGATGGTGGTGGCGATTTCCTCGATCGACTTGTGCGTCGAGCTGAGCCAGGAAATGCCGCTGCGCTTCATCATGACCTCGGCCTCGTTGACCTCGTAGCGGCAGTTCTCGATGGACGCGTATTTGCTGCCCGGCCGGCGCTCGTTGCGGATGTGCTGCAGGCGGTCCGGGTCAATGGTCAGGCCAAAGCATTTTCGCTTGTGCGGAGAGAGCGAACTGGGCAGGTGGCCGCGCTCGAAGTCTTCGGGGATCAGCGGGTAGTTGGCGGCCTTGATGCCGTGCTGCATCGCCAGGTAGAGCGAGGTCGGCGTCTTGCCGCTGCGACTCACGCCGACCAGGATCACGTCAGCAGATTGCAGGTTGCGCGAGGATTGGCCGTCGTCATGCGCCAACGAGAAGTTGATCGCCTCGATGCGGTCGTTGTACTCCTGGCTCTTGGCGGCATCCGAGAAGCGGCCCACCCGGTGGTTGGACTTCAGGTTGAATTCGATTTCCAGCGGCTCAATGAAGGACTGGAACATGTCCATCACCATGCCTTTGCAGGTTTCGCCGGTCAGGATGGCGCGGATCTCCACGCTGGCCAGCGTCAGGAAGACGATGGGCCGTTTGCCTTCGTGCTCGGCCGTGGTGTTGATCTCGTCCACCACGGCGTTGGCTTTCTCGACGCTGTCGATGAACGGCCTGCGCACATGGCGTGGCTTGGCCGTGAACTGCGCGAGGATGGAATTGCCGAAGGTCTCCGCGGTGATGCCGGTGCCGTCGGAAACGTAGAAAACACTGCGGTTGGGCATGAATGCACGCGAGGGTTTCAGGGATGGTTTGCCGATGATAGGCAATCCGTCCGTAGAATGGCGCGCATCTCGCATCCTTTGGCCGCGATCTGCTCGCGGCAACCCCCGGCGTTCATGAGCCCCTGCAGTCTCGTCATCGAATTTCAGCGCGCTGCAGCGCGGGCTCCGTCACGGGTGGGTTGGACAGCGGCACAGGTTTTTTGTCATCAAGGAGCTTTCCCGTGTCTACAACCAACCTGGCGACCGCCCTGGTCGCACCGCTTGAAGAACTGAGGATGAACGACGTCGAGGTCGTTGGCGGGAAAAACGCCAGCCTCGGCGAAATGATCAGCCAGCTGGCCGCCTCGGGTGTGCGGGTACCGGGTGGCTTCGCCACCACGGCGCATGCCTTTCGCGAGTTCCTGAAACACGGCGGCCTGACCGAGAGGATCAACGCCCGCCTGTCCAGGCTGGACACGGAAGACGTCCGGGCGCTGGCCGAGGCCGGTGCCGAGATCCGCCAGTGGGTCATCGACGCGCCGTTCCCGCCGGACTTCGAGGCCGCTGTGCGCGCCGAATTCGAGCGTGTGGTGGCCGGCTCGCCGTCGGCCAGCTGGGCCGTGCGCTCGTCGGCCACTGCCGAAGACCTGCCGGACGCTTCTTTCGCTGGTCAGCAAGAGACCTTCCTGAATGTGCATGGCATTGAAGACGTGCTGCACAAGATGAAGGAAGTCTTTGCCTCGCTCTACAACGACCGCGCCATCAGCTACCGCGTGCACAAGGGCTTCGCCCACGCCGACGTGGCGCTGTCTGCCGGTGTGCAGCGCATGGTGCGCTCGGACGTCGGCGCTGCTGGCGTGATGTTCACGATCGACACCGAGTCCGGCTTCAAGGACGTGGTCTTCATCACCTCCAGCTACGGCCTGGGCGAGACCGTGGTGCAGGGCGCCGTGAACCCGGACGAGTTCTACGTGCACAAGCCGGCGCTGGCCGCCGGCAAGTTCGCGGTGATCCGCCGTGGCCTGGGCTCCAAGCTGATCCGCATGGAGTTCGCCAGCGACGACGAGCGCCTGGCCACCGGCAAGCTGGTGAAGACCGTGGACACGCCGCCCGAGCTGCGCAACCGCTACTCGCTGAGCGACGCCGATGTGACCGAGCTGGCCAGGTACGCCGTGATCATCGAGAAGCACTATGGCCGCCCGATGGACATCGAGTGGGGCAAAGACGGTGTGGACGGCAAGCTCTACATCCTGCAGGCCCGGCCCGAGACCGTGCGCAGCCAGGCCGAAGGCCAGGTCGAGCTCCGCTACAAGCTCAAGGGTCAGAGCGCGGTGCTGGCCGAGGGCCGCGCGATCGGCCAGAAGATCGGCACCGGTCCGGTCCGCCTGGTCAGCTCGATTGCCGAGATGGACCGCGTGCAGCCCGGCGATGTGCTGGTCACCGACATGACCGATCCGAACTGGGAACCGGTGATGAAACGGGCCTCGGCGATTGTCACCAACCGCGGCGGCCGGACCTGCCACGCGGCCATCATCGCGCGTGAACTGGGCATTCCGGCGGTGGTCGGCTGCGGTGATGCGACCGACACGCTGAGCGACGGTGCACTGGTCACGGTGGCCTGCTCCGAAGGCGACACCGGCTACGTCTACGACGGCCTGCTGGAAACCGAAGTCACCGAAGTGCTGCGCGGCGAACTGCCGTACTGCCCGGTGAAGATCATGATGAATGTCGGCAACCCGCAGCTGGCTTTCAACTTCGCGCAGCTGCCGAATTCCGGCGTCGGCCTGGCCCGGCTCGAGTTCATCATCAACAACAACATCGGCGTGCACCCGAAGGCCATCCTGGACTATCCGAACGTCGACAAGGACCTGAAGAAGGCGGTCGAGTCGGTGGCCCGTGGCCATGCCTCGCCGCGCGCGTTCTATGTCGACAAGCTGACCGAAGGCATCGCGACGATTGCCGCCGCCTTCTGGCCCAAGTCTGTCATCGTGCGTTTGTCTGACTTCAAGTCCAACGAGTACAAGAAGCTGATCGGCGGTTCGCGCTACGAGCCGGACGAAGAGAACCCGATGCTGGGCTTCCGCGGCGCCTCGCGCTACATCAACAGCGAGTTCGCCGATGCCTTCGGCATGGAATGCGAAGCGCTCAAGCGCGTGCGCAACGACATGGGCTTCACCAACGTCGAGATCATGGTGCCCTTCGTGCGCACGGTGCGCCAGGCCGAGAAGGTCGGTGAGTTGCTGGCGGGCCGCGGCCTGAAGCGCGGCGTCGACGGCCTGCGCCTCATCATGATGTGCGAAGTGCCGAGCAACGCCATCCTGGCCGAGCAGTTCCTGGAGCACTTCGACGGCATGTCCATCGGCTCCAACGACCTGACGCAGCTGACGCTGGGCCTGGACCGCGACTCTGGCCTGGAGCAGCTGGCCGATGACTTCGACGAGCGCGACCCTGCCGTCAAGGCCATGATTTCGCGCGCCATCGCCGCCTGCCGGGCCACCGGCAAGTACGTGGGCATCTGCGGCCAGGGCCCGAGCGACCATCCGGATTTCGCCGACTGGCTGGCAGCCGAAGGCATCGTGTCGATCTCGCTGAACCCGGACTCGGTCATCGAGACCTGGACTCGCCTGGCCGGCAACAAGTAGGCCAGGCAACAGCACCGTGCAGCGTGCCCAGGCGCTGCATGGGCCGCTCTTCACAAGGGGCGCCGGGGAAACCTGGCGCCCCTTGTGCTATGATCGAAGGCTTTTCCCCCTTGCCGTACCTGCAGATTGACGCGCGGTGCGGCTTCCTCAATGGAATCCACAAGGAGTTTCGATGCGTCACTATGAAATCGTTCTGCTGATCCATCCGGATCAAAGCGAACAAGTTCCGGCCATGCTGGAGCGCTACAAGAGCCTGATCACCACCAGTGGTGGCAAGGTTCATCGGGTGGAAGACTGGGGCCGCCGTCAGCTGGCCTACATGATCCAGAAGCTGGCCAAGGCGCACTACCTGTGCCTGAACATCGAGTGCACCACCGCGGTGCTGGCTGAGCTCGAAACCGGTTTCCGCTTCAACGACGCCGTGCTGCGTCACCTGACCGTCAAGCTCGAGAAGGCTGAAACAACGCCTTCCGTGATGATGAAGTCGGTTGAGAAGGAAGAAGCCCGCAAGGCTGCCCAGGAAACCACCGCCTGAGCCCAGCAGGGTTCAAGTCGGTTGTGAGTTGCAAGCCTCGATGAACCGATTGGTTCTGGCCGCCCAAGTGGTGGAGCGAGGCAAGATGCGTTACACCCCCGCCGGTCTGCCGGCCCTGGACATGCTGCTCAAGGCAGAGTCCGAGGTCAGCCAGAACGGGCAACCCCGCAAGGTCTCGCTGGAGATCCGCTCGGTGGTCATCGGGGACATCACCCGTCAGGCCGAGCGGCTGGCGCTGGGAGTGCAGGCGATGTTTGCCGGCTTCCTGGCCCCCTCGCGCAATGGCAAGGGTCTGGTGTTTCACATCACGCAACTCGACGTCGACGAGCCCGTTTCTGTATCCGGATAGAAATTCAGAGGTCATTGACATGCCCCCGCCAAAGTCACGTTTTTCCAAGGACCGCCGTCCCAAGCGCAACCAGCAATCGCTGCTGTTCCGCCGCAAGAAGTTCTGCCGCTTCACTGTCACTGGCGTCGAATCGATCGACTACAAGGACGTGGACCTGCTGCGCGACTTCATCGGTGAAAACGGCAAGATCACGCCGGCTCGCCTGACGGGCACGCGCGCGTTCTTCCAGCGTCAGCTGACCACCGCCATCAAGCGCTCGCGCTTCCTGGCGATGCTGCCGTACAGCGACATGCACCGCGTCTAAGGAGTCCACACCATGCAAATCATCCTGCTGGACAAAGTGGCCAACCTCGGCAACCTGGGCGACATCGTCAAGGTCAAGGACGGTTACGCCCGCAACTTCCTGATCCCGACCAAGCGCGCCCGCCGCGCCACGGACGCCGCGATCAAGGAATTCGAAGCCCGCCGCGCGGAACTGGAAAAGGTCGCTGCTGAAAAGCTGTCGACCGCCCAGGCCCTGGGCGAGAAGCTGAACGGCGTCACCGTCATCGTCAGCCAGAAGGCTGGCGTTGATGGCCGACTGTTCGGCTCCGTCACCAACGGCGACATCGCCGAAGCCCTGGTCAAGCAAGGCTTCCAGATCGTCAAGGCCCAGGTGCGCATGCCCAACGGCCCGCTGAAGGCGGTTGGCGATTTCTCGGTCAACGTGGCTGCCCACACCGACGTGGTCGTGGAAGTCAACGTCAAGGTCGTCGGAGCCACCGACTGATCCTGGCCCACAGGTCGCAGCTTGGCTGCGACACTGGTGTACGCCCAGAAGGGGCCGGTTTTCGAACCGGCCCTTTTTCTTTTCCGGACGGGCGCTTTCGCAAGGGACGGCCGGTGCTTGTGCACCCGCTTCCCCCAGCTTTTCCACAGGCTTGCGCACACCGTGCCAGGCGCCTGCCTCTTATGATTTGCTGATGTCGACGATCTTCGAAGAACTGGGCGGACGCTCCGCCAAGAGCCGTGACGACGAGGTCGCCAAACTTCGCGTGCCGCCGCACTCCATCGAGGCCGAGCAGTCGGTGCTGGGCGGTCTGCTGCTGGACAACGGTGCCTGGGACCGGGCGGCGGACGTGCTCAGCGAGGGCGATTTCTACCGCTACGAGCACCGCATGATTTTTGGCGCCATCGGCGGCCTGATCAGCACCTCCAAGCCGGCCGACGTCATCACCGTCTTCGAGCGGCTGCAAAACCTCGGCAAGGCCGACGAATGCGGCGGCCTCGGCTACCTGAACGCGCTGGCGCAAAGCGTGCCCAGTGCAGCCAACCTGCGGCGTTATGCGGAGATCGTGCGCGAGCGCGCGGTGCTGCGCAAGCTGATCGCCGCCAGCGACGAGATCGCCACCCAGGCCTTCAACCCGCAGGGCAAGCAGGTCTCGCAAATCCTCGACGAGGCCGAAGGCAAGATCTTCAAGATCGGCGAGGAAGGACAGCGCAGCAAGGGCGGTTTCCAGAGCATGGACCAGCTGGTCATGCAACTGATCGACCGGGTCACCGAGCTCGCTGAAAACGGCGCCGAAGACGTGACCGGCGTGCGCACCGGCTTCTACGACATGGACCGCATGACCGCGGGCCTGCAGGGCGGCGACCTGATCATCCTGGCCGCGCGTCCGTCCATGGGCAAGACTGCGTTTGCGCTGAACATTGCCGAGTACGTGGCCGTCAGCGAAGGCCTGCCGGTGGTCATCTTCTCGATGGAAATGGGCGCCGCGCAGCTGGCTTTGCGTCTGGTCGGTTCGCTGGGCCGCATCGACCAGCAGCACCTGCGCACCGGCGCGTTGAAGGATGACGAGTGGGGCCGGCTCACCGAGGCCGTGGACAAGCTCTCAAAGGCTTCGGTGTTCATCGACGAGACCCCTGCACTGAACCCGGCCGAACTGCGCGCCCGTGCCAGGCGCCAGGCCCGCCAATGCGGCAAGCTGGGCCTGATCGTCATCGACTACCTGCAGCTGATGAGCGGCAGTGGCAGCGGCAATGGTGAAAACCGTGCCACCGAAATCTCCGAGATCTCGCGCGGCTTGAAGGCGCTGGCCAAGGAGCTGAACTGCCCGGTGATCGCGTTGTCGCAGCTGAACCGCTCGGTCGAAACCCGCACCGACAAGCGGCCGATGATGTCCGATCTGCGCGAATCCGGCGCCATCGAGCAGGACGCGGACGTGATCATGTTCATCTACCGCGACGACTACTACAACAAGGAATCCAAGATTCCTGGCACCGCCGAAATCATCATCGGCAAGCAGCGTAACGGCCCGGTGGGCTCGGTGCACCTCGCCTTCCTGAAGCAATCGACCAAGTTCGACAATCTGGCGCCCGACGCCGCCTACGGCGGCAGCGAATACTGAGCCGCCGTGCCACCGGCTGCGCGGTGGATTCAATGGCTGGTGGCGAGGGATGAAATACTGTATAAAAATACAGTATTCCATCCCGTTTTTCACTCCCGCTAGCTGACGAGTCCCTGGACGATGCGGCCTCGCTGACGCGCTCGCCATTGCGGCGTTCCACACCCGCACCCATGGCTGCGCCGGTGCCCACGGCGCCCATCACGCTGCAACCGCGCAAGGGCAGGGGCACGATCTGGGCGATTGCGCACCGCTTCAGCCGCAACGAGCGTGAGCCGGTCGACGACGGCTGGGGTGCGCTGGATCAGGCTGTGCAAGCCGAAGAACTGGCGCCGGGCACGCAAGTCATCTTCGAGCATGTCAAATCCATCCTGACCGGCAACGAGTCGCCAGACATTCCGTTCGATCTGTCGATCAATCCGTACCGGGGTTGCGAGCACGGTTGCATCTACTGTTTTGCGCGGCCCACACACAGCTACCTCAATCTCTCGCCTGGGCTGGATTTCGAGACGCGCATCATTGCCAAGGTCAACGCTGCCGAGCGCCTGCGGGAAGCCTTGAGCCGGCCGGGTTACACGCCAGCGCAGCTGAACATCGGCTCCGCGACCGATGCCTACCAGCCGGTCGAGCGCAAGCTGGGCATCACCCGCGCGATCATTGAGGTGCTCTGCGAAGCTTCGCATCCGTTCTCGGTCATCACCAAGTCGGCCGGCATCGAGCGCGATCTGGACCTGATCGCGCCCATGGCCAGCGCTGGCCTGGCGGCGGCCTATGTGTCCCTGACCACGCTGGACCCGGCGCTGGCGCGCATCCTGGAGCCGCGTGCTGCTTCCCCGCACCGGCGCCTCAAAACCATCCAGACATTGAGCGAGGCTGGCGTACCGGTAGGGGTCAGCGTATCGCCGGTGATCCCGTTCCTGAATGAACCGGAGCTTGAGCGCATCCTGGAGGCGGCTGCACAGGCCGGTGCCGTCTCGGCTTTCAGCATTCCGCTGCGCTTGCCCTGGGAAGTGAATCCGCTGTTCCAGGACTGGCTGCAGACCCACTTCCCGGACAGGGCCGCGCGGGTCATGGCCAGGGTGCGCGAGATGCGGGGCGGCCGCGACAATGACGCTCGCTTTGGCACCCGGCTTCGCGGCGAAGGCGCCTGGGCGGAACTGCTGCGCCAGCGGTTCACGCTCGCGGTGCGCAAGCTGGGTCTGAACAACACCCGGACAGTGTTGGATTTCGGTCAATTCAGACCACCTGCCAGAGCTGGCGCACTGCACCAATTGAGCTTGTTTTAACCCCATGTTGCACCGCGCCAGTGCGGGTTGACGTGTGACGTCATGAGAGTTAGGGAGCAAGCGCCAAAAATGCTGGTGTCATGACGCTGCGCTGCGTAGAGTGGTAACCGTACGTCATCGGTGTAGTCGTAGGTGACGGTTAGCAAGCTTCAGATGACAAATGTCACGGTGGCTTGTTTCGGCAACGGTGACCCGCATGCCGCCTGTTTGACCGGCGGCCAGGAGATTCAAATATGAAGAAGCAGGACATTTCGCAAGCAGGCGTCACGCAGATCGGCGTGCAACATTGCGCGGCGATTTTGAGCCGTGCCGCGCTTGCCCTTTGTCTGGCTGGCGGCGTGGCCAGTGCTGTCCACGCCGCAGGCACCGCCACGGCAACGCCCGCACCCGAAGTGCAGGTGACCTCTCGCTACATCATCGACTATGAGTTCGATTGGGGTCGCGACGGCACCTACTGCTCGACCTGCAACAGCGGAGCCGGCAATTCACGGTTGGCCTACACCGACCTGACCAACAATCTTTGGGTAGGTCAGGTCGATTTCCAGACGGGCAAGTTCAAGCCGCTGGACGGTCGCGGCCAATTGGTCGACACCCACACCGCCTTGCCGACCGACTTCGGCAACGGCCCAGAATGGATGTTCTCAGCGTTGGGCTCCCAGCTGGTCTACACCAGGTACCAGCCGGACGTGGATCCGCCGACGGCAGACAGCACAGGGTTGGGGATTGCCAGCCAAAACGCCGACGGCACCTGGGCCGCTGGAT
>Ga0307514_10002436_pt1 | contig 19404 bp, 19 predicted proteins | sample 16_EM_MG_FD_203088 | JGI IMG/M metagenome (GOLD analysis project Ga0307514, IMG submission 203088) | Populus trichocarpa ectomycorrhiza microbial communities from riparian zone in the Pacific Northwest, United States - 16_EM | ecosystem: Host-associated > Plants > Roots > Unclassified | place... | reverse complement strand
TCTGACGAGAGCGACGTTCGTCAGGCCCACTCGGATCGATCCTCTTCCTCTGGGGATTCCTGCCTCGCCTCTGGATCTGTCACTGGGTCGACTTCTGGTAGTGATCTCAACCCCGCCGCCCGTCCCCACAAGTCTGTAGCGACACAACAGTCGGAGAGCCAGATGACTGGCATTTCGACCAGTGGACCCCGTAATCTGTCGCCACCGGCATCAATAGGTTCATCCTCAGATTCGAACTGTCAGGCGAGGACGACAAGCACGCCTGGGACCTTATCGTCATCTCCGGCACCCCCACCTCCCTCAACCTATCCGTCACCATCTCCTAAACGCCTTCACCAGCGACATCGCCAGAGTGATGAAATTACGGGACGGTTCTCATCCCCCCTTGGCTCTTCTGAGGATTATAGCACTGGCGTCCCGTCTACGCTCGACTTAGCGAACCAAGGTGAAACCACGGCCACTTCTTCGCTCCCTTCGTCTCATGGGCGAACAAGTGACGATGGATCGGCATCGACGAAGGACCGTCAGCACCCGTCGAGGGCTTCATCTGACAGAGACTATGGTACCCATCACGAGGCTCACAATGTGTCGAGGTCCCCGCCATCTGACACGACGGGAAATACCCGTTCACGACCATTCGATTACGCGGACCCGCGAGCGATATTCTTTGATGATGAAACTCCACCTTTGTTGTCCACGTTCGGGGACCCAATCAGGCGGATCCTGGAAGACATCCGAGAACAGCGAATGAGCTTGTGCCAGAGCCTCCGACAGTATGTGTTCGTACACAGAGCCATCGTTGAAGGATCCTTGATGATCGTGGACGAGGAGAAGGAAAGGGAGAAGGAGGCAAAGTTTACCCGGAAATACGAGGATGCGCATGTCCCCCAAAAGCGACCCAGTCTGTCGGAGATCAGGCACACCACGAGTTCCACACAGAAGGCCCTCTCACCCAAGGATATGCAGCCCGCCCAGTTCATCCCCAACCCCCTCCAAGCTAGTGCTCTCCCAGTATCCGTCTCTTCTGATCGCTCTTCGATGGGGCATTTTGCACCGGTCCGCAGCGCCAAGAGGAACGCCAGTCCGACAGACCTTATGAAGGGAGATGGGGCCGGTGACCCAGACTCATCGAAACGGCCTGGTACGAAACGAAGACACACGGAGGGCGTCGGGGAGAGGTCCGCGCGAGCTGGGGCGCTCGTGTCTCCGGTCCGAGGGACACCTTCCTTCCCCCATTCCGCCCCGCAGCATTACTCGTCGACGAAGTGAAGTGAGAGGGTCTTTCCACAGAAACTAGGTTCTTTGAGGTCCGTGTCACGATGAAGTCGTTCTTGTCTGATGGTGAGAGTTGTGTGCTGACGATTTTCACCCCTGTTCCACGCCCATCGTTATCTGATGATGGTATTGACAGTTGTTTGCGTCTCGCCCCCTTCCTTTACGTTCCAGGACTGGTTTCTGCGGATCTTTACCTTCAAATCTTCAAAGTATCGATGAATCGGCTGATGGGGGTAGTACGGGATTTTCTTTGTAATGGGTGAAACTGATCACCGCTTATACTCTATTACTTCCAGTTTTATGCTGTTTCCTATTCTTTCCGTCTTGTTTTCCGCCCGTGCCCCACAGGGGACTCACGGTCTAGGAATGTTGTCGGTTACTTGTCCTGTGTAGTACATAATTGATGCTAGGCATATTGAACACGACCATTTTCCATCGAAAGTTTAGGTCAAAATCATAGTCACATCTAGGCTGTGTGTCCCTAGCAATGGTTGTGATTTCTCGAAATTCAAGCGCTCCAGAATGACATTAGGTTCTACTGTGGCGGTGCGTACGGCTGAACGAGCATCCTGCTAAAGTCATTCAGCTTCTGAGGTCCACGGACTTCCTCTGTGAGCAATGGGAGCTGGATGATGTGGAAGAATTCGTCGTAGAGTTCGTGGGCTTCGTTCAAATATTTTTGCTGCATCTTGTGGCGAACATTACAGTGTTCGCAGTCGGACGCTGAAGTGTGCTCGTCGTGAACAGATCGCTTGTAAAACTGTCCGGCAGAAAATACTCACTTGATTTCGGGAATAACAGCTGGTTGACGACGATATTATGGGTGTCAATCTCATATGCGGTAAGTTCTTGGATGAGACGCTCGGTCTCATACAGGGACAAGAACTCGGATATACAGACACACACGAATGTGGTCTTTTCCTAGATAAGAACCGGATTTTTCAAGGTAATGTCAGGCTGCAGTCAGACTTCATCAACAATAGACGGAGCGCGAACCGGGTCTTTGAATTGACTGTTGACCTCTGTAATCACCTCACGCATGGATTCCAGTTTGGCGAACATGTCGTCAGTGCCATCCACTTGTCCTCCCATCAAGCTGGACATCTTCGGGTTGGTGATTGTGAATTGAATTCGAGGTTAAAGGTCCCAAAATGTGCTTTTCTCACCTGGTTGATCATAGGACCCAGGCGGCCGCTGAGAGTCGAAAGTTTCCCCAACGCCTTTTCGAGAACTGTGGGAAAAGACAGGAAGCGCAGGGTATGTCCAGTCGGGGCGGTATCGAAGACGATCACAGAGTATTCCATCGACTTGACGTGTCTAGGAACTTCGTCGATTAGGGCCAGACGTTCAGAAGCAATGCGTCCGTAAAAAGACCGACTTCATGATTTCCGCAAAGCTCATGGCCTCGTCCACACCAGGGATCGCAAAAGCAAGATCTTGCATCATGCTACCCATCATACCATTAGAATCGGCTGTATGAGGAAGATGTCGTGTTAAAAGAGGATTGATGCAAAACCTCGAGCCGGATAAACCTTACATTGTTCAACCATCTCTTGGATGGCACTCGAAGGGTCGATTTCCATGGCAAACAGGTTATCGAATCCGTTGACCTTGGTAGCATCCTTCGAAAACTTTTGACCAAAGGCATCGGAAAGATTGTGAGCTGGATCGGTTGACTGTGGGGCGATCGTTAGAAATGGAACCTTATGCCAGTAAAAGAGGGACAGACAATCAACAGAACCGATTCACGACATTGAGCGAGTTGTATAGCAAGGGAGCAAGACGTGGTTGTCTTCCCGACACCGCCCTTACCACCTAGAGTACAACATGGCCGATGGTAAGGCTAATTATCCGCGGATCGTGTCGCAAAGAACAAACCACAGAAGATCCACTTTAAAGTCTTTTGGTCGAGGATGTTTTGTAGGGTTGGTGGGAGGGCAACGATTTCATCAGCCATGATCGCGGTAAGAGGTCAGAGTTGAGGCTTATGTCTGATACCGTCATCTCCTTCAGAGGTAGATCTCGCCTGACACCTACCTACCGCGGAATCGCAAAACAAGGCTGATATGTGTTTCCTCCAGCACTTTCGCTCGCGAATGAGCAACGTAATGCGTATGGCTTGCGGTACAATGATTACACACGATACCGGTATGTGGCCGTCGATCTTCCGAGACAACGAATCTAAACGGTGGGATTCAGCAAACATTGCGCCAACAGGACGCATAGACTCAGGTCTTCTCTCAAAATCACCCATGGCAAGGGCAGAGAGTTCAAAAAGCTGCCCCCAATCACACCCGAGGTCGTAAACAATGGCCAGTGAGTACCCGCCTCTACCATATCCCGCGAAAGTTGTAGTATTTACACCTTTTCAGCCTACAGTTGCTGTTATTTGAAGCAGAGCGCGCATGGGCACATTCCCAGGAGTTGACTCATCAATCTTTGGATCCAGCAAAAGCGGACAAGCAATCCACCCTCCGTCACAGCGCCGCGAGCCGTTTCCGACGTGCGATTAACTGGTCAACGCAGATGCTTTCCCTCGCACAATCCCTTCATGCCTCTAAACGTTTGTCGGCTGAAAATATCCTCGAGCTCACGATATATACCCTCATTCTTAATGGGCGATTCCTCCGCTCAAGGGAAGAACAGTTGCAAGACGCACTTTCTCAGTTGAGCGTCGCCAGGTATCTGCTGGACAACCTCTCCGCTCAGGCAACTAGCAGTCGCGACCAGGCACTAGCCACTCTGTTCATCGACGAAATTGGTCCGGAGATTAGATACTGTGCCCATCAACTTGGGAACAAGACGGCCTATGATGTGGACGGTATCGTCCAGGAACTCTCCGTGGCTCACAAAGACAAGCTCGTGGAGGGCTGTGACAATATTCTAGCTGCATTGAGGGAGGAAACTGCCATCGGGGTCCGGGGTTCGATCGAGCAAAACCTTAACACGCTCATGTGGGAAGGGAGACCCGTCCCAATCAGAAATCCCGAGTTAGTTGACTCTCTCTTCAAGGTGCAGGAGGCCGAAGCGAAACTTGCGGTCACGAAAAAATATCCTGGAGGTGACAAGGTGCAGTCGGGCAGCAACACCACGAAGCGCAGCGTGGGAGCATACGACACGGTCTTATCAACCCTGAGCGATTCCGAAGAGGTCGCACGGAAACAGGTTGAAACCCAGCGGGTGGGCCTGTGCCTCTTTCTCCCATTTACACATAGCTCATACATCTTGGACCGTTCAGCTAAGTGGATCAACTGCAGCGGTCAGCATAGGTGGTCGGGATATCGAATTCGTACACGCCTTTATCGTCTATCAACTCCTTGCCAGAAGAACTGAACGCGATCATCTACTGATCGACGCTCTGTTATCTTCCCATCAACCCTGTGTCTCGCGTTCATCCTTTGAGAAGGAAAAGGTTGATGGCCGACTCTTTCCGGCTGTCGTGAAGCTTCTCGACACGGTGCTTCAGAACCTTAACCAAATGCGGACCCTGAGCGTTGTTGATGAAAGTCCGGACATCGCCTCGGGCGTGGATGCGAGAATAGCTTTTACGAAATCAAGAAGGTGATACTCCCACTCGTTTTGAGACTGTATTGGAGATAGACCTGACGACATCCAGATCCTTCTTCCTCGCACGTTGTTACGCACCTCTGAAGAGGTATGCTGAGGCGTTGACATTGGTTCAACGATCACAACTCCATCTCCGAGAGGCACGGTCGATCATATCTACCAGTGACCCTGAATCGACAGCGGCAACCTCGTTCTATCGCTTGGCGGAGTCGGACTGCGATAAGCTGGATGAGGAGATGTCACGGGTCAGCTCGGAACTGAAAAGGGAATGGTTTACATTCAATGGTGGTTCTCCCACGCCTGACAAGGATTCGTACAAAAAGCCGCTCTTCTTTGACATCGCGCTCAATTATGTCGAGTTGGATATGGATCAGTTGCAACGGCGAGCCGGGAAGGAACCCCTGCAGATACCCGCTCCCATCCAAGTCTCGCAGCCACAGCCCCAACTTTCACAGGTACAAAAGGGGCCCACTGCAAAGGCAAAAGTGGAGGAAGTAGCGAGGCCAGCAACCCCGGAGCCGAAGGCCGAGACTTCCCGTGGGGGACTGAGCACTCTGTTGGGCGGATGGTGGGGACGCAAGTAAAGTTTCAACTCTATCTGTAATTTGAAATAAAACACATTGAGAGGCGCTAAAGTCGTCGTGATCCAGGAAACTTCTCTCATGCGGACAAAATCAAATATCGGTGTTGCAACGTCGTAAACGAACGTGCAGCCGCCCAGGAGGGTCGTGTGAAACCCACCGGAAAAACGTGGAGGGAGCTTATTTTATTTTATCCTCGCACGTTTTTCTCCAAGTTGTAGGACCCACATCCCTGCGATCGAGGACCATTCATTCAGGCGGAATTTTGGGCATTCTCGAGAAGCGTTGTCCCAAGACAATTGTTTATAGATAATCTGTGATCGCAGGGTGAACGGATGACCCTTAGAGGCGACTGGTGATCTGACAGGCAGTGGCTGCGCTCGTGCGGTGAGTGCGGAGGGCGCGCCGGTGAGGAGGACCTTAGTCGGATGTGGATCGGTGAGGGATCTGGGGAGGCGATCTGGAGGTCTGAGTTGCGACATGTGCGTGCGAAGAAGAGATCTCCAGCTAGATGCTGTACGTTTTAGCGACTTACGTTTTATGTACACACCCATTTCCCGCTTGTCTGATCTAGAATGCCGCGATAAGCAAAGCGTCCGAAGTCGGGGGCAACTGAAAAGGCTGCGAAGTATGAATTCCGGATGCAATAATCAGTACGGAACCAGCGGCGAGAGTTTTCATAGATGAATATCGTGAAAGGGTGCCTACTAGGCGTGCCGAATAAATGAAAATTTAGTGGTAGATGTGCGCATTCAAAGCGTATACAGTAAGTTTTCCGGGGTGTCCATGATTCGCGTATCGTCGTCATATCAGTTTCCTTTAATCCTGGCGGCTGTGCCATTACCCAACCGTCCCCGCCTTGTTGGAGTCCCGATGTCATCTCCGTCGTCTCCAGATTTCCACTTGGAACCAGACTTGCTTCGGCGTGGTGTATGAGGTTGCGTCACGTACTGCGGTTTGGGTTCTGGTATACGTGTAGGATATGGTGAATGATCGTGTTTCGATCGATAGAAAGTAAAGAGGGTGTTGATGAAGAGCGTGAAAAATGCGAGCGAGACCACGGAGAAGAACTAGTAGGAAGCACCTTTAGCGATCCACGAAGGAAGTGAGATAATATCAAAAGGGTGCTCACGAAAGTCTTCCAGCTGATGTTCTCCACGAATGCATTCACAATCTCGGCCAACAGTTGGGCGCCGATCCTCGCTCGCCCGATTTTCGATGGGTCTCGATTCATACACGTTTCCCATTCCCCACAGGGCTGGAACATGTGAGGTACAATGTTTCCTTCACAGAAGTTGTTCTTGTACAACACTGAACAGGCTTTGATTTCTTGGACGACGTCTGAGTGCAAGTCAGTATTATTGGTGTAGTACAAAGGGAACCGCTGTACCCATCGAATGTTCCAATATTCTCTGCTGTACATCCCTCTGAACGGTGAGGATAAACTGCAGCAGCAGCCATAGGAATACCATACATAGCGAGGTATTGAAAAATACTTGAAGATATCTGTGAAACAATATCAGCAATACGCCAACGGATTTGACCAGAGGACTGACCCTGAGAGCGTGTAAGGAAGATCTGGTTTCGCCGTGGGAGCGCTTGATGCCAGATTGAGGGTGTAATGGTTGTTTGTTGTTGCCGGCTGGGTGAGCCGCATCACCCGCCCTTCGTGATCATTCTTCTCCTCCTCAACTTCGCTATTCACGCTTTCCTCGTCTGCGTCGTCTGCGTCGATATTGTATTGTTTTGACGCGGCCTTCCCGAGGCGAGATCTGAACACCCTCCGAATACCACCCAGGGCCAGAACCCTTGATTCCTTCTCCAGCTTGGATGGAGAATCTTCTTGCGGCTGTTGCTGGGCTTTGGGGATATTTGGGCTGACCTCGCTCATGTCAACATCAACTATCTCGGGGTTTCTGACATGAGGAGGTGGTGGCTGCCACTGGGGCGGAACGGGTGTGCGTGGTCCAGGTGCTGGAAAGAGGTGTGATTCGTTTGTGGGAGTGAGGGGGCGTTCTAGAACGGTGCTGTGCGGTGTGAAGGGTGATGGTGGTAGATTTTCTGCCTCATAATTGGCTGTAATGAGTAGTGTTGAGATGGATTTTAGCGGTGAGAGGCGGTGCGTCATACGTTTTTGGGGGGCATGAAGTGGATCGCCCGAAACCCATGCAGGTTTGATACTGGACGACGCTCTGTGGGTAAATTCAAAGTCCATCGGAACAGCGGTGGACCTGGTCGATATCTGCCTGCGCTTTTCCTCGACGTTGAACATTACGAAGGTAAGAGACGCGTCTATGTCACGTGCGGCAGAGCACTCCTCACTCACTCCCTCCACCACGTGTTGTCGGGCATGGCTGCTGCAGGGCTGAAATTATGGCGAGCACTGAAGCCACGTTCAGTTTCCTATCGCAGATTTCACAGCAGCGGTGATTCAGATTGGCAAGGATCGTCCGGGAACCTCATTCCGATGGTGATTGAGCAGACGGTGAGCTGCAACTTGTCCGCGTTGTTTCAGGATTATGAATAGAACTTATAAAAAACGACGTAAGGGCAGGGGTGAAAGAAGCTATGACATATATTCTAGACTTTTGAGGGAGCGTGTTATCATGCTTTATGGACCGGTGCGTGGTTGCTCATGTTCGTGGGGTGGAGGACAGGATCCTCATGCGTATGCGTATGACGCGCCAGGTTCGGGACGCTGACTCGGCGAGTATTGTGTCGCAACTGCTATTCTTGGAAGCCGAGGAAGCGTCGAAACCCATTCACTTGTACATAAACTCTCCAGGTGCGGATCCAAGTGTATGTGGTTCCCGTTTACACCAAACGATCTAGTCTATTGTCGGCAGGCGGCAGCGTGACTGCGGGGTTGGCGATCTACGATACGGTGAGTAGTTGGGTGATGCTTCGGAGGGTGTGCAGGTAAGCTGATACAAAGGGTAGATGCAGGTTTGAATTAAGATCCCAATGCCCGAGGGCGCACGAGCGTATTGAATCGAATTTTTGGCGTAGTACGTCAATTCGCCCATTCACACGTACTGTGTTGGACAAGCGTGTTCCATGGGATCGCTACTACTGGCCGCAGGTGAGTGCGGATGAGATTCTGCGGACGGGGGATGGTGGATCGATTATGCATTCAGGGGAAAGGGGAAAGCGACATTGTCTACCGAATGCGAGCATCATGATTCATCGTACGTAATCTATCCGGATCCGAGATGGAACGTTGAAATATCTCGTACAGAGCCATCCGGGGGAGCGTCTGGTCAAGCATCTGATATCGCAATCCACGCCAAGGAGATTCTTCGCATTCGCCACCTTCTCACGGACATCTATCAAAAGCATTGCAGCAAACCCGGGGAGTCCCGGGAAGCCGGCCTACTTCGCTTTGGTATGTCATCTGTAACCCATCTGCAACCATAAACGTTCAACGTTTAACACGGAAATCCTAAATTCAGAGACGGCGCTCGAACGAGACTACTTCATGACCGGCACGTCCAACCACCCCTCCCTCTCATTGTTTGATCCCTTTCTCACTCCTCGCGTTCCGCCCTGACAGCCAGTGAAGCTTTGTCCTTCGGCATCGTTGACAGTATTCTTGAAAAGCGGCTGTGAAAGGCAAGGGAAAGGGGGATAAAAAGAAAAAACAAAAGCTTCCACCGTTTCGGAGAGCCGGATGTCCTGATAATTAAATCATCCCTTTGGTCTGTCACTTTGGATGCAGTTTTCGACTAGACCATATATGGTTTTCCGCCTAATACTTCCCCATTCAGTCCATCTTTGACTCACACGACACATTCCCATATGTGACATGTGACGGGTGACCGCGTGCCTTGCTTTGGGTTTTGAATTGTGTAGATGACGCCTAGCCCCCATCAATATATCTTCGGGTCCTGACACAGGAGGAGATGGCTTTCAGCGTCTATTCTAAACCGATATCTCCATGGTTCATCTTTTCCCAGCGCATTTTTCTCTTCCCCATTCAGTCCGGGCGAACTGAATTGAGATTATTATTATTTTTAAGGAGATTTACCTTATCAGTCCCGGTGTCTAAATCTGTGCCCCCAAACATGTCGTGTCATGTGCATGCCCAATCGTAGTTGCGCTTCCATATATGCGATCGGTTGCAATTTCCGACGGATCGTAATCTTCACTCAGAGGCGCGTTGTTGCTGTCGTGTAGAATTGGCCTAGTCCTATTAGAAAACGCCCGAGTCTCGCCCATCCGATTCGGCCCCTCGGCGCCCTCCACCGCCCTCCAACTCCGTAGCCTCCCGTCACCCCCCACATGCAAGGGAAAATGGTATACGCTGCCGTTCGTGCGCCGGCCCGGCGGTTGGATCATTTCTTCCCGGCCGCTTCAGCTGCCGCTCGTTCCTCCTCATCCTTTTTCTGCGAGGGTTCCCGTCGATAAATACCAGCTCCCCATGTGTACACGTGTACGATATAAATACCTTTTGCTTTTGCCTCAAGATATCTGCGTCCCTGTGTAGAGAAAACGATGTGTTCTGTATTCGTGCGAACCGTGATCTAAGTTCAAAGAAAGACTTACGCTTCCTTTCTTTTCGCCAATGAGGCACCACTTTCCTTAGGTTTCTTCTGAGCTGCCGCCGCCTTCTTTTGAGCCTTTTGGCGATCTTGTTCTCGTTGGTTACCGCCTGTGAGGTAAGATACCGTCAGCATCGAGCAATCGGAGGGGATACATGCATATCGCCCTCACGAGTCATTCTAGAGGAGGATGTGGTTCAGTGTCAAAGGGATCCACCACGTTGCAGCCCCCGGAGCTCGAAGCCGCGAGGTGATTTGCCAAATTTGTAAATCAAACAAGCTTCGCCCGAAGCGTCACAACAAACGCAACAACTCCATGGGCCGCAACAGGCCGTAACCGACAACGCTGGTGATTTCATTCCCATTCATGGATCTTTATTCTTGCCCTCATTCAAACGAGCGAATTGCCGTTCCACTACTACCAACCAACACGACAAATTGTATCCGTCCCTCGAATTAAACGCTCAAATATCCGCTACTTTTTCGGTCCACGGTACTTTTCCCCTTTGATTCACAGCCCTGACGGCCGCGCAACTGCATTAGGGTTAGATCCTTGAATGTGAATCATGGCCAGGGACCAATACGGAATGGCCCCACGTGCGCTTCTTTCTGAGTGATGGACGGAATCTGTGAATGTCAGATCTCGCATCGGAGATCTAATACAAATCCCTGCAATATCAAATTCCAAGCGGCTGATCTCCGACCGTTTTCTTCTTATACTTACTAACACCATCTTCTCCGCTCTTTCGCTCTTTTCCCCTTCTCCCCCCCTCCACGCCCCCCTCTCCATTCCCCTTCTTCCTCCCCATTCCCCTTCCCCCACCCATACTTAGACTCCCTTTCTCGTTCGGCAGCTGTCATGTCCTCTCGACATACACCGCGCCAGTCCGAACGTGATCTCCGTGTTCACGACTCAAGACCGCCGCCAAACCTTGTTCACCCTCACCTCAACGGTACCTCGCAACCGCCACTCAACACGTCGTCGATACCCGCGCAATCGAGGGCTCACGCATCCCCGGCGGTCTCCGCCAACGGGACTGCCCCCATCTCCAATGTTCAAAAACTTGCACAGGCGAATGAGCAGACGTGGATATTGATTGGTTCGGATATTTCTCCAACTTGCTCCCTCGGCCGGAAAACAAGCGTCTGACGGTTCCTCGCTACACCATCAAACAGGCAAAGTAGCCGAGCAGATGGGTAACGTGGAACACGCCCTGTCCGCTTATGAAAATGCGTTGCGTCACAACCCAAATTCATTACCCGGTCTAATTTCAGTCGCTGGTATTGCCCGGATCAAAGAAGATTACCAAAAGGTAAGTGGCAACCTCCTCGGTCCGACGATTCCCTCCCGATCATTTTCTTGGTACTTATGTAATCACACACACTTAGGCGATCGATTACTTCCAGCGTGTTGTTGATTTGCAGGGCGACAATGGGGAGGTGTGGAGCTCCCTCGGTTCGTTCTTTCCCCCATTCACAAAGCGCTCGCGCGTACGAGTGACCCGCATTTCATAGGCCACTGTTATCTCATGCGTGATGATCTGCAAAGGGCATACACCGCTTATCAGCAGGCTCTCTATTTGCTTCCGTCCCCCAAGGTATGAATCAATTGAATCTTCTTCACCCCCCCTTGCCTCACGAACTCCCCCCCCTAGGATGATCCCAAGTTGTGGTATGGCATCGGTATTCTCTACGATCGTTATGGATCCTTGGATCATGCCGAAGAAGCCTTTGCTTCGGTCCTACGGATGAATAAGGGTATGCGTGTCCTTTCCGGGAAAAAATGTACCCGCTCTGATCCGACCCCTTGCAGATTTAGACTTTGACAAGTCCAACGAAATCCTCTTTCGGCTGGGTATAATTTATAAGCAGCGCAGCAAGTACAAGGAAAGTCTCAGCTGCTTCGAGAAGATTCTTCAAAGTCCCCCAAATCCTCTCGCCCACGCGGACATCTGGTTCCAGATCGGGCACGTGCATGAGCAACAGAACGATGTACGCTTATTGGTCGCTCTTCTTGAACTCGTGCTTAGCTCCTTTTTGGTAGCTTGTAAACGCCAAGTGGGCGTACGAACGGGTCGTGGCTGATAACCCAAACCACGCCAAAGTTCTCCAACAGCTTGGTTGGCTTTATCACCAGGACGGATCGACGTTTCAAAATCAGGAGACTGCGGTCACTTACCTCACTAGGAGTCTCGAGGCCGGTTCGTAGTCTTAATTTCCTTAGCCCCACCAAACCCTCACATCAATCACATGTTCCAGACCCTCATGATGCCCAGAGCTGGTACCTTCTTGGTCGAGCTTATATGGCTAGTCAAAAATACAACAAAGCCTATGAGGCCTATCAGCAGGCCGTGTACCGCGACGGCCGTAATCCCACTTTTTGGTGTTCGATCGGCGTTCTATACTTCCAGATCAACCAGTACAGGGATGCTTTGGATGCCTACTCTCGCGCCATTCGTATCAATCCGTACATTTCAGAGGTCTGGTTTGACCTAGGGAGTTTGTATGAGAGCTGCAACAACCAGATTTCCGATGCCATTGACGCCTACGCTCGAGCAGCCGAGTTAGACCCGAGGAACACAGCGATCACCCAGCGGCTGGAGCTGCTGAAGCAGGCGCAAGCAACAGGGGCGCAGCTTCCCGCAGCACCAGGCCCTCAGGATGTGCATCCAACTGCTTACGCCAACACTGTTGTACAACCGCCCGGCCTAACGGGTCCTCCTCTGCTTCTACAAGGAAGCCATGCCAACCGTGTACCCCCCCGGGGTGATCTGCGCAACGGTGATTCAAGCCTACCCCTCCCTCCTCCACCTAATACCGTCGGCCCAGGGCGTCCCACCTCTCCACGACCTTTCCGAGGGGGGCCACCTCCACCTGTGATCGTTGACGAGAGCCGCCACAACCAGTCGAGGCTCGCGCCGATGGATGTCGATCGCCCCCCCGCTCACAGCCGTGACCCTCCATCGTTGTACCCGTCCGGCCGTGGACCGTCTGCTAACAGACATCCAAATATCCTGTTACATCAGCCTGTACCCCAGCCTCCTCCCTCGGACGGTCGCAATGGACACCCTCCTCACAGTCATGATCACCACTTCACATCATCCCGGCAGATCCGTCCCCCATCAACGTCGACTTCCCCCGTTCCGCGTGGCCCCACCCCCAGAATGTCGTCCTACTCTAGTCATCCCTCTCAACGTCCGCCTCCTCCTCCTGGTCTCAGTCACACCACGAGATCCCCACGATCTTATCCTGCGGAAGTTACTGATCGAGAGGGCCGACGTGACGATCGAGATTGGGATCGCGAACGCCGTGGTAGGCATTTACAAGAGTACCCCGCTCCTCCTTCCCACCAAATGTTCGCTACTCGTGCCCACTCGCCCCCTTACCGTGGTCATAGTCCTGGTCCTCGTTCTGCTCGCGACTATAGCCCACCTCAACCATCTCCAAGGAACTCTCATCAGTCGGTCCCGAGTAGGTCGTACCCTTCCCTATGGACCGAGAATAAACCGATTTCGTCTCGTTCCCCTCCTACTCAGACCCTCCCTGAACCTCACCCGTCTCGGAGGTACGATCCTAGGAATGACGGGCGGGACCCCAGGGAGCTAAGAGATTATGATCCGATGGATACTCGCCCAGACCTTCGTAGCCGCCCTCCATCACATCAAGGTTCTCCCGAGACTGTGCGACACACCCTTCGTCAGCCGCCCCCTCCTCCTCCCGCCTATCCTAAGAGGTCTCCGAGTCCACATCTTCCACCTCATCCTGGAATGCAGATGCCAGAACATCATGGTCCCGGTCGTCGTAGGGTTTCTCAGAGGGAGAGGGAGCCTGAACCACCTTATTCTCCCGGTTCTGCAGATGCGAAACGCGAACGTAAGAGGAAGAACCTTACTGGCACTCCTGCAGTCAGCATAAAGAGGAAGGAAGAGGATGGCATGTACATCGACCGACCGCTGAACAACGGCCAACCTTCTTTCAGAATTAACACCTACGCTGCAAGGGGTGAGAGTCCTGAACCCATCAGTTCGGGCGGTTCCGCTGTCCGTTCCGTCCACCAGTCCCCCACTGTTGCCCCTGTTCCGCCGAAGCGTTACGTGGACGAGGACTACGATGAGGGTGTCGCCGAGGTACTGATGGACTTGGCATCGTATCGCACTCATATCCCGTCTTCTCAACCGCTCCCCCCACCTGCCCAGGGCTCCAGTGGACGAGCTTCTCCACGTCCAATGAACTCCCACCGCGGGTCTATCTCCTCTAATCGAGGCGATCGTGACTCCCCGGCACTCTCAACTGGATCCAATCAGAAGCGGCCCTTAAGCCCTGCGTCTGAGGACAATGGGAGTGGAGACATGAAACGACACAAGGTTGACGGCCCGAAGTTATCTCCCACGTCGAAGCAAACGCCGACCCCATCCACCAGGCCATCACCTATCCCATTCAGGACCCAGCCTACGTCTTCTTCTCCAGAAGCCCGTCAGTTGGATGCTAATCATTACAGACAAACGAGTCCACCCCCCTTGCCTGCTGTCCTTCCTCCGCATCCCCGTCCGATCGGCTCCGGAATGGCATTGCCGCCGATTGCAACCATTTCGCCAACTTCATCGGGATCTCCAGGTAGAGACGAAGACAGGATGGCTGTTGACAGGCCCCGTTCTACGACTCCCCCTCCTCCTTCACGCGCCAAGATCTCTGAGGTCATGAATAGACCCAACAAATCACCAACCCCTACGCCTATGGACAGAGAACATGCGCATTAGTCTGGTTCCACCGGTGCCCTTTATTCTTTGTTTCTCTTTTATTATTGTTTCGGCGTTTTCGTGTGCATTGTTTTTTCGCTTCGCCAGGCGTTTATCGGTTCGTGCATCGTGTCGCAAGTCTTGATCTGTGCAGATTTCCTGCTCTCTCCCCTCTTAGTCAAGTTTATTTCATTTCCCTTTCCCTCTCTCAGATTCGTAGCAATAAGTCGCCCCAGGTCTTTGATGTATTTTTTGAATCATGAACAGTGAACCAGCATGAAATCGTTCTCCAAAAAACTGCGAGGGGGGGAGCAGCACATCGAGGCGTTTTCCGAAAAAGGCAAGGACGCTAAAAGGAAAGGTTGTCGTCTCGCCTCCTCAAGGACCAGCACGCCTCCGTCTCAACCGCCTGGCCACTCTTCATATATTTCCTCGCTCTCTCACTCTCTAACACACACGCACACACATTCTTTTGATCTATCTACCCAATCATATTCACGCGGCAGCACCGTCTACCTATCGGTCAAACGGAAGGTAGTCACGGTCAAGTGGGATGAAGTCAACCAGCAGGAGTAATACCTCCGCTCCAATTATCATAACTGCCGCCCTCGACCTACGTCGAAAGTCTTCTGTATCCACCTCGGTTTCATCGTCCTCAAGGCCTTCATCAACGTCAGAACACTCGGAATTCAAGAAATCCGACTTGGTGGCTGGCGGAGACTTGATTGATAACTCGAAGCCACTCGACCGGGTCTATACACCAGCCACGATGTCCAGAACATCAATCAACATGCCTCAGAACGAACCCCCCGCTGTCACGGTGTCATCCCTCCCAGAGGCAAACGACTTTCGGGACTTGACTTCCCCCACACCCTCGGCAGACTCCTCACCTCCTCCGGCACAATACACCAGCCCTTTCACGATGCTAACACGACCAGAAGACGAAGACCTCTTTGTCAAAGTTCCACCACTGCCCGAAACGATGGCTTTGAAAGATCAACAGTCTCAATTCGTTTTACCAAGCCCTCCGCTGACAAGGGTGGGCACCAAGTCCACCCACAAGTCCGCACCTTCGCGCCCAGAATCAGGAGTGCGGGAGAGCGAGAACGCGGAGGATCGAGGAGAGGTCGATATTACGGATACTCAACAGTGGCGGGATTCAAACGCAAACGATCCAAACCCTGAGGATCCAGGTGGTTTGGAAAGGGGAGAGGCCGTGGTTTCCTCACGGAGAATGACGACCGTTCGCCCACTCAAGGTGGACATTCCTACCAATTCGCACTCGCCGCCCCTTTGGGAGATCATTGGACCTTCGGATGACAACGACGCTCTTCGCCGTACAACCAATGAGACGTTCGCTGCACAACAGTACGTTCCTACCCTCCTCCCCGCGATCCTTCTCGTCCGACCACATTTTCAGATCTTCCAAGAGATTAATACCTAAGTCCTCCTACTATTACGGACCCCCACCTTCCGATACAGCGTTTGGGACGGATCCGATAGGCCAGATAGGAATTCATCACCCGCGTGAAATAGTGCGAATAGAACGTGACTACTCTGGCGGAGAAATAATTCAATTTTCGGCGGTGTATCCTCTGGAGTTCGAGGGAAGGGTATGTTCGCGAACCTCGTCGGCCCAGCTCCCAGCAATCACTGACTTTGGCGTCATGACAGATAACCCCGACGCAGTTCCTCGAGTCGATAAACGCGATCAACGAAATATTGATTTCTGCTCATAGCCTGTCTCGTTCGTGCCTGGATAACATGTTGGCGTTTTTCACGTTGCAGTTCTCACGACTGGTAACCGCTACCCACTACGAAAAGGTATGTCCGCGGAGACGGCACCCAATGGATTCTAACCTCCGCGGGATTCAACGCTGCACAGGAGATGAATCGATTGCACCAGTCGATTGATGTGATGAATAAGACCACGTTCAATCCCGTGGGTCTGAACATTATGTGGCCAAAGGATGTTGCCTTCATCTTTGTGAGTGAAGTGGATCACCCGTTGTCGAGATTGTGGGACGCTAATTCTGCATCTTTGTAGTTGGAGATTGAATACTATGTATGTGACTTGTCTGTATCCTCGTCTTCTCTATCGTCTGAGCGGACACGGTTTGGGCAGTGATATACCTTCGAGTAATAGGGGTGTGTATACCCGACATGGGTCACCCGGACCATACCCAAGGGTAGCGTTGACGATGACCCAACGAGGACGATTCCGTCTACGTCACAGGAACCTTGGGGTGTGATCGACAGACGGAAGCTGGCATTTACGCTTTCTTGTGACTTACTTTTTTGTTTCTAACTTTCCTCCGGTGGTTTGTATCTTTATCGTGATTTATTTCCGAGGTGGTGGGCTACGATATTTTCTCCCCATTTTCTTGCATATGATTATCATTTGACTGTTTCCTCGAAAGGCTCTGAGGTGTATCTAGTCTGCACCGGACCGAGGTTCTGAGGAGTTGATGTGGGTTGAGGATTTTGGACGCCCAGCCCGGCGATGGATGACCGAAAAAGATTAGTAATCGATAATTATTTTGTTTGGTGGGATTTCACTCTCACGCTTCTGACCGTCCGACCCCCACCCAGGGTGACCCAGCCCGTTCCCCCGATATTGAGCACAGGGCTCCTCTATAGCTTGTCACTTGACCTCCATCCTTGCTTTTCACTGGGCTGATCCTCGCCCCGACCGTTACCCTCGAACGTGAGATCGACAGATTACAAATCCCACCCACTTCCAACCCAGCCTCCTATTTACACCCGTATCTCGCCCCCTCCACAGCGGAATGGAGTTCAACGCGAGCTCAATGCCCTTCTGGGACGTCTCTCAAACCCCAATGACCCTCTCCCAGATTGCAGACGATGATTTCCTCACCCTGCTCCAGAAACAGTTCCCCACCGACGTTCAAATCCCTTTCGACCTAAGCTTTCCCGGTTATAACAACCCCACTGTTGTCAATCCCCAGAGTCTCTCGGACCACACCTTCCCGATCTCCGAGCCCACTCCGTCGTCCAGCGACAGTGGTAACAGTCCCGGTTCGACCACAAACGATAACGATGACCGCTCTCTCAAACGCAAGGCCAGCGACGGGAGGATGGACGTGGAGCCCACCTCAAAGGCGGCTCATACTGGTACGTCAAGACCCACATACTCTCCGCCTTCTTTTTCTTGGGCGGCTGACACTTGACTCCTTCATCAGCCGCCACATCAAACACCACTGCATCCCCTGGTAATTCCAACAAGAAATCCAACGCCCGTCGCAAGTCTGGAAATCCAACACAGGCATGCGTTCAATCTCGTCTCCTGTAGCTGTTGTACTGATGCAATTTCTATCATAGGATGAACTTCGGCTGTTGAAACGCAAGGAGCAGAACCGGGCTGCTCAACGAGCATTCCGTGAGCGGAAAGAGAAGCATGTCAAAGATGTAGGACCAGTCCATTTATGATCTGATACCCGTTATCTTACCCAATCCCTCCAGCTTGAGGATAAGGTTGAGGAACTGGAAATGAAGAACCAGCGGACAGAGTCTGAAAATGAGAACCTGCGCGACCTCCTGGCTCGGTTGCAGGAGGAGAATATGCAACTCAAGAAAAAGCAGCAGCAACAGCAGCCGACCTCGCCGCCTCAGCCCTTCACGTTCGCTATCTCGAAAGATTCCCCGGCTACCGTGGGAAACAGTGTCAGTTCACCCCTGCAAAAGGTTTCCCCCTCGGATTCATCTGCCGTTTCTTCCGCTCCCCCTCAAACCAACTTTTTCACTCCGTTTACCGGCTCCGAATTCGATTTCGGTTCGCTGATCCCCTTCGACCCCGCGGTGTTGAACGCACTTGATGATACATATGCGTCACCGTCCGCTTCTGACGATGCGATGAATCTCGACTTTGGGTTCGGAAAGCCCAACCGACAGACGTTCAACATCTTAGCTAGTGACCCAGCCTACATGTCGTTTGCTGAGCCATCACCGCCTGACTCGAGCTCTGTACCGACCCCAATGAATGCGATAAACCCATTCGACTTCTCGACACTCGACCAGTGGTCACGGTCTGGTGGACCCCGGTCAAACAGCGCGGACACAATGCAAACGTTCGACGAACTATTCGGCGGAAGCAGCAGTTTCCTCTCCCCATCTAGTGGCATTGACTTTGCTGAGTTGATGAAGAATTCGCCCTCACTCGTGGCCTCCAGTCCGGTCTCTCACACAAACCTTAACAGTAACGGCAGCGGGGCACCGGGTGTGAATTCCCCCTTAACGTCGCCATCGACGAATTCACCTGAGACACCGTATCACAAGGGTGGGGACGGCTGCCCCAAGACAAAAGAACAACTCTTGGAGACGATCAACAAGACGGGCCTCTCATCGTTCGTGGTGGATAGTCCTGGGAACAGCAGCTCTGCCACACAGTGCGAGACAGGTTCTATCCCGTTCCTGAAGAAGAGCACTAATAAGGATACGCCGATGGTCATGTGCCGGGGGTCTAGTTTCCCCAAGACGGAACAGAATGATAAGAATATCGAGGTGCTCAGCGCTTGGAGAAGCATCACCTCGAATCCTCATTTCAAAGTGGGTTTTTCTATTAAGCACCCCGGACGCCGGATCTCTGATGTGATTACAGGATATCGACATCAATGAGCTGTGTACAGAATTCACGAACAAAGCAAAGTGCGATGGGACGAAGGTGGTGCTTGAGCCTTCAGGGGT
>Ga0307514_10002435_pt1 | contig 19406 bp, 19 predicted proteins | sample 16_EM_MG_FD_203088 | JGI IMG/M metagenome (GOLD analysis project Ga0307514, IMG submission 203088) | Populus trichocarpa ectomycorrhiza microbial communities from riparian zone in the Pacific Northwest, United States - 16_EM | ecosystem: Host-associated > Plants > Roots > Unclassified | place... | reverse complement strand
CATGATGTTCGCTCGGTTGTGTTCTCACCTGATGGAAAGCTTGTTGCCTCTGCATCCATGGACAAAACGGTCAGATTATGGGATACATCAACAGGAAAGCAATGTGGAGTTTTGGGAGGTCATACCGATTATGTCCGCTCGGCTGTGTTTTCACCTGATGGAAAGCTTGTTGCCTCTGCATCCTCAGATCGAACTGCCAGATTATGGGATACGTCAACAGGAAAGCAATGTGCAGTTTTGGAAGGTCATACCGATTATATCAATTCAGCTGTGTTTTCGCCTGATGGAAAGCTTGTTGCCTCTGCGTCCGACGACAAAACGGTCAGATTATGGGATACTAGAAACAAAACAGCCATAGATATTATAAAAACTCATCCCAGCATTAACATTAAGTTTTCTAATGACGGAACGCATCTACATACGAGTCACGGCATACTGCAGCTCAATTCACCCCTCCACAGCGGCAGCAATCAGGAACTAGCATACACATTAAGTCATTCCCTGTATGTTACTGGTCAATGGATCACATGTAACATGAAGAAATTGCTCTGGCTTCCTGTTGAATACCGACCATTCTGCACTGCAGTAAATGACACTGCCAACCTTTTTGTTATTGGAACTGGCCGCGGTAGAGTTCTTTTCATATCTATTGATTTTACCGCTCTCCCGGCTGCATATCTCCAGCCATCTGTTCCAGTTGCTGTCATAGCAGGTAAGGGTTCCCTGGACTTGTTGGCTGTTAAAGCTTTGATGAACTAATTCACTGGTTGGTGTATTTTAGGTGCAAGTTAAATGCAGTTTGGGTATGGTAGGCCGGGCATTGGATGTTGGTGTGTTTTTGTGCGATGATTTGTATATGAACAACGCAGGAGATATGTTCACATTCCATCACATATAAGCGACGGGATCACACGTAATGTTTTTCTGGTTTTTTCCTTAGAGAATCATAGTTATTCGAAGAGCGCAATAATCTAGCTGCTCAGATTAGCAAGTTCATAATACATCTTTATCCCATACAAACTTCCACAATTCCCGTACTCATAGCCTTGTATTACAATATGGGGGATGATCCTCAAGGGCTGATCTCGTTCCCAGACTCTTAGGTTATCTGCGCTAAAGCTATCTTCGGCTGAGCTTTAGCGCAGATAACCTAAGAGTCTGGGAACGAGATCACTCAAGGGCGACACTAGGGATGAGGATGAGAATGGCATAAGGGATTAGGGGGGGAACGGACTACATGAAGACACAGAGAATCCCACCACTCTATCACATCTACTGTACCCTCATACCCACTGCACACGTCCTAGTCTTACATTTCCTGATCCCTAGACCCAGTTCTTCTAGGGGATTTCTTTGACGAAATGCCGGAAGAGAGAGGAGGGAGTGGAACGCCGTAAACTGCATGATGCGATTAACTCTTCTGTACTTTAAGAGGCACTATGTATATCGGACTCTATTTTTTGCTTGATCGCTATGGGATGAGGTATGAAGGGTGAAACTTTTTCAGAAGAGTGATGGTCATGGTAATAGCAATTAATTAAGGGTCATAGTGGAAGCTCTACTCAGGTATCGTCACGAACAAGTGATGTATTCGTCCCGAAGCGAAGAGTGTTCAGTAAGTTCGAATAACCATTTTATTGCTGCTAAGTATCAGTACGTACAAAAAAACAAGAGCGTGCGTAAAAGATTGATTGTAAGCCGGAGTAATGCCAAACAGCGAAAAATAATCCCCAACACACTTAAAGCCGTCCGTTAAAAAAGATCCATTCCGTTACCCTCAATAACCTGCATTACCCTGAACTCCACACTCCACACCACAACTCAGTCAAACTTTTCGTGATCATTCTCACCAACCATTCAACATTTAAACACAATCTGCCACTAGGAAATCACAGGACTAGAAGACCAAGTAGTAAAATATAGAACATTAGATACAGAAAACGAATGACAAGACAAGTACCATCTTCAACATCAAACTTGACCATCTCTTTTTGAGTAGGATCTAGCACTCTTCGATCGCTGGTTTCGATACTAGTAGTATCTACAGTTGGATTTAAGAGACGGGGTCGGTCAGCGGTTAAGTGGTAAGATGCGGTGGTGTCAAATGTTCATACCTTGAATACTTTGTTGTTTGTACTTGTAACGGAGCTGTGGCTAGGAGGATTCCAGGGAGCGCACTGGCTAAGACTCAGGGACTGGTGACTGGGACTGGTGTATCTGGTGAACTAGGAACTCGTGGACAAAGGGCTCGTGGACTAATGGACTAAGAACTCGTGGGCTGGTAGGTAACGTTGTATACAGAGTTAGATACAAGACGTTGCGTGAGGAAGAGAGCAATAAGGAGAGCATAGACGGGTCTTTTATTGACAACGTCCTCGTAACCTTCCTCACATACACATCTAATGCATATCGCATTGCCATATCTAGCGCACTGCCACATTGCACTGCCATATCCCACGCATTGCGCCTTGCCATAATCCCTGCTCTCAATATGGTGCGCCGTGACAGTACTAGAGAGTGTCATGCTAGAGGTGGATAGGAGTCTGCTCTCCTATTGAAGATGTCTGGCACTATCCTAAGAAGGTTTTGCACCAAAAGTTGCTAGCTGTTAAAAAGAGAAAAGCTAAATGTTTGGAAGAAACTACCTCTTCAATGGTTATTATAGCTGTAGGATCGTATACTAAATATTGATAAGTTTTTTCTATTTTACATAGTCAGCAATGTATATCTGTAGATATCTCCATTGTTGTGCTCAGCCTATCCTTATTACCTATGATCTGTATCACTCATGTCTCATTGGGAGTCGATCACTGTATGAAAACAAGGGTCGCGGATTCTTTTGCCCATGCACTGTGGATGTTCATGATAGTATTTTCTCACATCTACCTTTAAGCTCTACATATCCCTACAGTAGAATGTACTGTTTGAATGTTCATTTGGATTATATTTTGGAATTCTTTAACAGGGAGGTTTTGTTGCCCAAATACACATAGTACGGACTCTAGGAAGTCCCTCTGGCCTCATGGTGGCGGCCTATTGAAGGCGGCACCCAGCGTCGCCACCGCCGGAATAGGCACCACATTTTCTGACACCAGTCTCCCAGTAGGCAGGTTGAACGGATATGGACACTTCCTCACATATTAATTAGTCTGGGGACATGAAAAACCTTCGGGATCGAACCTTTGTATCGGAACACATGACGACAGCTTGCTTCCCATTAAGGAAGTACTGATACACCTTCATTGTGCATAGAGGGCACCTGGGCTGATCCTGGCGCTCTTGCAGGGTAGTTGTCGGGCCCGGGGTGGCGGGGCGTGCGGTGAGGGTGAGAGGTGCAGGGGATTCGGCGGAGGGGTTTGATTGTTGAGATGGCGTGGGGAGACAGAGGCCTTGCATCTGAGTGTATAATTTTGGTGATGGAAGGCTAAGATAGAGGCTATATGATATACTAAGAGGTTATGGTCAAGCGCACCAACCAGGGTAGTCAATATCCTAACAAAATTTGAGGTTTTTAAGCAAGGCGACTCCAGTGACAATGCCAACCTCCACTGGTCAAATTACCCTGTGGGACCCAGGATGCTTCAGAAACCCACCATCAGGCCTGAACAATTATACCTTGCTGCTGTTAAACCAGCCAATAAAAGATATTGACTTTCTCAAACACCTCTGGACCAACAGTATGTATCATGCGGGGTAGCGCTCAACTAGGTAATAAGCTGACACAGGGCATAAAACCTATAGCAAAGCTCCGAGTCTGTGGTGATGGGGGCGGAAACCGGTTATACGATGCTCTAGACGAGAAAGATCGTGATGGTTATGTATATCTCTCCCCGCAACCAATTATCGCCCAAGGCTAATTCGTATACTACAAAGACTCCCAATGCGATTTGCGGAGATCTAGACTCACTGCGCGCTGAGGTTCAAGAATACTACGCATCCATGAGCGTTGACATCGTTCACGATCCTGACCAGGATTCAACCGACTTTGGGAAATGCCTAGATTACATCCAGAAGCATTACAGGCTCCCTTCCAGCCGAGACGTTGATGTGATTTTTGTATACAATGCACTTGGAGGAAGAGTCGACCACGCATTTCACTCTATTCACCAACTGCATCTTACTATTTCCCAGAATGGTCCTCAAGTTTTCTTGTTGTCAGAGGAAGGGATCACATTCCTATTGATGAAGGGAGAGAATCAGATCAGCATGCCGAAAGAGGTTTTCGGTCCAGCTTGTGGAATAATACCTGTGGGTGGACCAAGCGTGATAACGACAAGTGGTTTGGTTTGGGATGTGACCAACTGGGAGACTAGGTTTGGAGGGAAAGTGAGCACTAGTAATGTATTGAAGGAGGAAGTTGTTAAGGTGTTCACGACAGAGCCAGTGCTCTTCACCGTGGAAATCAAGGCAGCAAGTTTCTGAGTCGTGGAGCTAAAGATAGAGCACAGCAACAACGCGATCGGAGAGATAAGTATATACATGGGCGGTTGATGTTGGGGGAGGCCTTAAATATAAAGAGATTGGTCCAAATAGGTGGCTCCATCGGGGTATAATAGGAAAGAGATTGCGACTCTCATCATATTCGAATGATGCCTTTGATGGCATTGGATTACCTGGGCGGCATATGGGGCACAACCACTGCATCGGATCAGCCAAGCATGTTTATATCATAGCACTACGCTTTGTTTCAGGGGTATGATTCGGTAAGCTACTGGCGGGATTCGCAATACTGAAGCAGATCAGACGGTTTGCAGTAGAGCTCACCAACTGGTGTTCTCACAAGACTGCAAATTCAATTGCTTCAGCCTGGTGTCAACAAGAATCAGTATAGAGTACGGTAGGTAGGGTTTGCAGAGCTGTTCCTGGGGTAACGGTCACTGTACATACGTATAGGTACTACCTCGGAGTAGGTAGTTAGGTGCAACCAGGCTATCGTGCGCCTGGCCTCTGTGGTGCGCCAGGGTGGGGTCTGTGCAGGCCTGCTGCTCGTCCAATTGGCGGATGGTGCATGGAGGGTACCTGAGTATATAGAGTACATTTCGTCGTTCCAGGTGCGCCTTTGGACCCAGAGTACAAGTACAGTACCGTAATGTAGAGTTCTATAGTAGCAACCAACAATCAATCGAGGGGGCTTGTTAGGTACCACTTGCAACCCAGTTATGTTGTTTTGTGGTGATTCATTTCATTTTGATCACCACACCATCCCCGAGCGTACAGTAGGTACCTAGCTGCATGCATGGGTTTGCCTTCATTTTTGCAGCAGGTGTCAAACTTCTCGAGCCGATTATTCTACGGTGAAATTAATCTTATTAATCTTAAGTAACTGCCCACCCCGCCAGGCACCTTGCACTCCTTTCTCCGAAAATGTTTTTTGCGTGCAGGAACGGCTCCAAGATTCACTTACCCACGCTCTGAACTCGACTTGGTATTTCCTGGACAACCCCAGTGGTTTCCCCCCCCCCCAGCGTCACTTGCCAAAATTCGCTATTGAGATAGTGTGTTGGTGTTTGGTGTTTATTTATTTAGAGCTGCACAAACGTTGGATGACAGGCAACGTCACACCAATCTCCAACACCAAACATAAACCTGTAACAAGGTGGTAAGCAGCTTGGTAAGTAACAAAACTCTGAGATTCTATGGCCCCCTGCTATGTGCACTCTAAGTTATGTTTACTAACTCCATCCTCAGTCAATATCGCCCTCCTGTCAAGAATGTCCCAGTCGACTTCTCCCTCAACATCTCCCCCCACTGCGTTACGGGATGGTGTCATCTCAGACACTGATACTGATCTTTCACCCGATACAAAGCCACAGAGACGTAGAGTATCCGATTCAGGGAAGGGTCGCAGCGGGACGTGCGAAGATGCATTGGACGTTGAAGATACGAAGGCCAAAGCGGCAAGGGAGCTAGTATCTGGTGTCTCCAAGAGTGGGGCTGGCATGAGCGGAAAAGGTGATGGAGTTAAGCAAATAACCGACTCAGCAAATCTATCTCTGGAGGGTTTAATTGATGAACTGGGGACTGGGTTTGGCAATGGGTCTCCCTCACCAACATTATCCCCTGGTTCTTCGAGGGCGCAGTCACCAGCAATCACCACTATTACCTCAACGTCCCCAATATCAAACCTCAATGGGGTAGCGAGGACTCAGGATAGCCCAAACCCCCTCTTCTCCCTGCCACAACTTCCTCTAATTCCTCCCGCGCAGCAAGAGATGAATACACCAGCAGCTGCGCCTTTCTTACCGGGAGGCCTGGCAAAAGATAATACATCTTCTCCTACACCATCTCTTTGTGGTAGTAAATTCACCCCCCTAAAGCGTGTTAAGAAGGGACCAGCCTCGGTCAGCAACAACCAGCCTGCAACACCAGGTGATGTCCACACACACACAAAACGCCCAAGTATCACCAGTGGCACCACAGAGGTCGCTAGTACTAGCCCAGGGGCCATTGATGCAGCAGATTATGGAATTCACGGGAAAAAGCTCGCAACAATGTTTTCTAACCCCGCTACTGCTGCGCCGCCCCCTCTTGGTGTAGAAGGCACAGAAGTCACACCGGATCTTGTCCTTTTGCACATAAGCCTTATTATCCCGCCAAACTCTTCTCCGGCGTATGCAAGACATCAAAGGAAAATGTTGAGGCGCAAGAGGCTTGATGATGAGAGTAGTACGCTGTCTGTCTCTGATCTTGGATATAGTGACGAGGATGCAACAGGGGATGATGCGGACTCAGAGAACCTGGAGCCAGGGCCATTGAGCATGTTAAGCCCGGTTGTGTATCAACGTGGGATCCTCATCCCGCACCCACGAGGGGATTATGTATTGCTGCAACGGGAAGTTGGCAAGACTCTTGGACTCCCTTTCGTCAACGGGGAAGATGGGGAGAATGTTGCTACCGACGAGTTTGGTGGAGTCCAAGGCAAAGGGTGGCAGATGAGGGTTTATGCAAGGAATGGTTGGCTGACGAAGGGTGCGTGGGAAAGAGCTTGGCGTGAGATGGAGCGCGTGGACGTGGAGATCTTAGAGACAGAACGGGCTAGTGGCAAGCAGGCGAGACCCAAGGGCAGGAAGACGAAAGCAAAGCAGATTCAGGATGTGAGTGCGAAATCTGGATCAGGTTCAAGGAGTGGTAGCCACTTTCGAGGCGGCTATGCTGGCATTACAGGACAATCTTCACATTTCCCCCCAGCTAGTGGCAACGCAAGTGGTGATGCTGTCTACTCAGATCCTGAAGACTCTCTTGACGAGGATCTGCCCGCCGGTAATCTGGAGGTCGATGATAATGATGCACTCAGACAAGGCCACAACAGTATTTACGAAGATGGAATTGCAGCGGATACTGGGAGAAAGGACAGTAACAACCTTGAGGATTCAGATGTCGAGGATATTGAGACGGATGATACCACCCCTATATTCCCGCAAGGTGTAAAGAGGACTCAGTTACAGTTGGAGAATGGCACTGTTGGTGACGGAGAGTTGGAGGAGGCATATAGGGCACACGGGGAGAATTCGGACGACCCTGTCATCGATGAAGACTACGCAGATGATGTTGCAGACCTCCAGCATACGCCACCTTCACTAACGGGCTCTGCAGGAGAGTCTTGCTCGGTTTCCCACAGTCGCTCAACCTCGCCAGCTGGGTCTAAGAAAAGCCAGGTCCGTGGGAAACCTCCCGGATCAACTGCCGAGGGCAAACGCCAGGTGCATCCTTACCAGTACATTCTTGACCTTCTCAAGCCTATTGTTCTCACAGGTCTCGTTGTCACCGGCGCCATGTACTTCTTCGGGCCTACACATAAAAGAGGTGGCAGGTATGGTTCCTGGAACATGCGCAACGGGAAGCAGGCGCACATTGATGAGGAGAACTTTGACATGAATCAAGACGTTGAAGATCATTGTGCTGGGTACGCACGGGAAGCTGAAATGTGGCGTAGCTGGAAGGACAGCCATAAAGACGGTGGAAGCAGCAGTGGAGCGATGTTAAAGAAAGGAGTTCATGGTGACTGGACGGTCACAGTAACGCAGACGGTCACTCAAAGAATTGTCAACGCTGGTGCAACACAGATCGTCGTTGAAATTCCAAGCGGGGAAGCACAGTTTCCCTTGGGGCCATTAGGATTATCGGAGAGGGAGACCCAGGACTCGGAAGAGCTCCCACTCGAGACTGCGACTGACGGTCTCTCAGCTCTACCTTTACCCACACCAACTACCGATGGCAGTGATACTAGTGCAGAGCTGAAAGTCACTGACGGGGAAGCGCGTGTTGAGGAGGACGGTACCAGGTTAGATGTGGCACCTGACTCTGGAGAAAATACTGAAGTGGGAGCTGCAGAAGAAAGTGCGGACCCTGAGGAGGCTCCTGTTGAAGACTCCACTGGTGGAAATTGGTTCGGCAAAATTGGAAAGATTTTCTAATCTGTGAATATCAATTACTTTGGTTGGCTGGGACTAGAAGTGCTTAGTCGATAGGTTGACTTCTCCAACTCTAGCTGTGGTTTGTTCCTTTTGTACTTGCATGTTTCTTTCTTGTCTAACGTGGTGTCTGGTTCATGCCTCCTTATATATCCTCCTATTTCAGCTATTTGATATCCCTGCATAGCATCCAGCTTTGCTAGAAGTCTAGCATTTGGCCGTTTTCTTGTCGTTTTGGTCCGATACATAAATACAATGTTGCTTTGTTTGTGAGATAATACTAGGGGGCCTACTGACAGACAGCGTCTATGCTTTTCTCTAATGCATGGAATATTTTATTTTTTTCCTTATCTTTTTTTTCTTTTGTGACTATTTGGTGGATTGGGAAGGACTGTAACTTATGGCACTGGATGATGGTACGGACTTGATGGCAGGGTTTATTTACTACTTGTACGATTTTTAATGAAATTTTTTTTTTGAGTCTATACACCAGGGATTTTTAATGAATACTCCTATGGACTGATATTTCGTGCCACATAACGGTAACTAGCCGTGCCAACCAGACTATAACTAGCCTTGAGTGTAGTCTGGTTGGCAGCTGAGTAGGTAGGGCTTTTTGTACGACCATCAACGGATAGAAATAATGCAGGGTCCGACCATCTCATGTGCGAGCATCAGCACCTTTTGGGTCAATGTGGGTCATACTCTTGTTTAGTCTGGTTGACACAAACCTCTCTCCGAATCTCTTGTTGGTGGTGTCTTGTGCCAATGGCCATGGTATCGATATACCTTGCGGGTTTCCATATATATATCGAGACCCTGCCTCCAAAGTAGGACTTGGCAGCGAATCTCATTGTGCAAAGTCTGGTTACATAAAACCATTTCCCGATAACTAACCTGATCGTCCCGTTGCTGGTCCCTAAAAAAAAAAAGAAGCCACTGAACCCTGACCGACTGACACTTCTTTTCCCTACCCATTTAAAAAAGTCCCTCAATTCCTCAACACAAATCTCTTTAACATCGACTTCATCCCCATCTCCCCTCTCCCTCTTGTGTGATTTACAGCAAGTCAATCGTTTGATACATATTAAGTCAAATCGCAATGGCAGCTCCAGCGGTTTCCTCCTCATTGCCGATTGCGGCATCCCCTAAGAAGTTGAGCGGGTTCGATCTCTACTCGAGGTTTGCTTTCGCAGGTGCTGTGTGCTGTGGTATCACTCACGGAGCTTTGACACCTGTTGATGTGTAAGTATTTGATCTTATTTGTTTTGTTTGCTTGCAGGATGGGTGTGTGAAACGTTAGCAGCTGGTTTCTCGGGTGGGGCAGTTTAGGAATCTGGTGCGATTTGCCCATAGACCATAAACCGTGCAATTGAAAGTTTTTGAGTCGTATTGAATCGTATTCTTGCGACTTCGGTTGGTCTTCCGCAGTGTCATGGGTCCTGTCTGTCGCTTGTACTTCCTTTTGTCTATGACATTGATTTGTGCAGCACAATGGCTAATATCCCCATAGCGTCAAGACTCGTATCCAGCTTGAGCCTCAGGTCTACAATAAGGGTATGATCGGTGGTTTCCGCCAGGTCATTCAAAATGAAGGCGCTGGCGCCCTCCTTACTGGCCTTGGTCCTACTGTTGCTGGTTACCTCCTCCAGGGTGCCTTCAAGTTCGGAGGTTATGAATTGTTCAAGCAGCAATCTATCAACATTCTCGGCTATGAGACTGCTTCTCAGAACCGTACTGCCGTCTATCTCGGATCCTCCGCCCTTGCTGAGTTCTTTGCCGATATTGCTCTCTGCCCTCTAGAAGCTACCCGTATCCGCCTCGTTTCCCAACCAACCTTCGCTACTGGTCTATTGTCCGGATTCTCCAAGATCCTCAAGTCTGAGGGTATCGGAGCTTTCTACTCTGGGTTTGGACCTATTTTGTTCAAGCAGGTTCCTTACACCATGGCCAAGTTCGTCGTCTACGAGAAGGTCTCCGAGGCCGCCTACAAGGTCGTCAAGAAGGAGGACATCGGAAACTCTGGACAGACCGCCGTCAACCTGGGGTCCGGTTTGATTGCTGGTTTTGCCGCTGCCTTCGTTTCCCAACCAGCTGACACTATGTTGTCCAAGATCAACAAGACTCCGTAAGTAGACGTACTTTAACCAAAGTAAACTAATCACTAATGTACTTATAGAGGCCTCCCAGGTGAAGGAACCACCAGCCGTCTCATCAAGATCGGAAAGGAACTTGGCATCAGGGGCTCATACACTGGTCTTGGTGCCAGGTTGTTCATGGTTGGTACTTTGACTGCCTTCCAGTTCGCCATCTACGGTGATGTGAAAAAGGCATTGGGTGCGGTGGGTGCCGTCGAAATCGGGAAGTAAGATGTTCTACGTTGAGAATGAGGGGGTGTAATAATGAGGTTTTGTTCTTGGGTTTGGCATTTATAGACCTTTTTTGGTTGCCGGGAGATTGGCGGTGGGATAGACTCAAAAAAGGGGTTGCTTGTGCTTTTTTACAGTTGCCCAACTGGGCTTTATTAGTTTCACCTAGATGTTCTGATATGATTACTTGGCCAGGTGTTGTCATTTTCATCTTTTTTTTTCTTTTCTTTTTTCAACGACTGTATCTAGATTTCTTCATATCTGTATCACCTGATCATCTCTATGATCATTTCTCGGTCACCCTTCATCTCCTCTCCTCTCCACCTTTACTTGGAAAGCACTACACCCTTTATTCTCCATTCCCTGGGTGGTCTGTGGGGCTTTTGCACTGCTCTCGCTATTGTACATACCTTTCAGTGAGCTGAAGTGCCTATTGACGTGCCACAGAAGGTCTTAATTTACCGTCCGACTGGGTTATATGTCAAATCTTTTCTATACCACCTTGCTGTGCGTTGTCGTCCGGGAGCGGGGTGTTTGTTCCTTCCGCCTTACAAGGCCCATATCAAATATCACTATCACAGAAGTGTGGTCGATTGGACAGGGTACAGAGCAGGACTCCTTGAACTGAACATATCAGTCTGGAGGTCTCAGCTTGCCAATAGTGGTTCCAGTATACCAACTAGACAACCGGACTTACCCTGATTTAGCCAAAGGCCGCATTTGGCTTCCACGCTTTGTTCCCTATCCAGTTCAATGTTTCTTTATGTATTTGCTCCCCTATTCCTTTGTTTGTGCAATTAATGATCTCCTTGTACAGGCGCCATTGTTCTCTGGACACAAAGCCCCTACTACAATGCAAATGATCTGGAACGCATTCCTCCCCTATGCGATAATTTACAAGCAACCCTCGTTGCTCTTTACGCACGCCTTTTACACTCTGCTTCACATTGCACTGGCTTCTGTGTGGAGAAATATAGCATCAAGATTTCTTGTCGACATCCAGTAAGGAGGGTTAGGTGTTGAGGCGAAACGGCCCTGAGTGAAAAAGAGGGCATAGTATACAGTACGTTTACTCATTCCTCAGCTTCCTGGTATTGCTCCACAGCAAGATACATTTTGGAAAAGAACTAGCTATTAAGCTGTTGTGTAATAATTTCTGCAGCGATTCTCTGGTTATATTCTCGTTACCTGTATTGTGCGGCACGATTCGGGCAGTATTGACAAGGAAGTACTCAAGTTCTGCAATTGTACAGGGAGTGTTCAACGGACATGTCTGGACACAAGGCAAAGCAACTAGCGCCAGCGCACCAAGCGACAGTCCAGTCGGCTTCTGAAAGTTCAGAGGAGTCGAGCTCGAGGGCGTCTTCGGAAGTTTCGTATGAGGAGGATGAAGTTGAGGAGTCCCCACCCCCCAGGAAACTACCACCAAGCACAAGGCCTGTGCGGAGGTCTACTGGGCGGGGCGGGCCTGTTCTTGCTCGGAGGCCCCAACGGGCCTCAGCAGAAACGCAGCTAAGGGGGAAGCCCGCAGTGGACCCGCTAGCAGCCTCGGCACTAGGCATAAGCCAGCAGTCACTCTCAGAGTCGGGCCGACAGCGTAGTCAAACAAGACGAGAAGAGGCAAGAGCAGTGACAGGAAGCCAAACAAAACAACCACCAACAACACAAGCCACACCGGCGAAAAGGCGGAGTGACTCAGGGACCGGGCCATCGGCTAAGAAGAAAAGGATTTCACCTAAAAAATCATCGACAATGATTATACCTGGTGCACAGCTGCCGAATGGTGGGAAACATCCACTCCCAAAGGGGACAGTCATGGAAATGATCCAAGTACGCGACTTGGAGGTTAGCCGGCTTATGGAGGAGCTTCAGAACTATGAGGATGAGGCCATGGTGCTGACGCATCAGATTCATGTCATGGAGAATGAAAAGCATGAGCTAGACATGGTCATTCAAGAAATGTCACGAGATATGGCTGATATGCAGCGTGCAACAAGTCTCATGAGGCTAAGCAGCGGGATTGGGCCTAGATTAACATATTGGCCTGATGAAAAAATTCTCTCCTGTTGGGACCGCCTCGTCGCTAACGTTCTTTCCTTCGCTGAGGATCATTGCAGCTGGACTATTGAGGGTGGTGTAGATGGAATGAGTCAATATAGGCCTGATGCATGGAAGCTCGGTGGGTCAGCTGCAGCAGGCCATTACGGGACCTTCGAATATCTTATGGGAGAGCAAGACCCGAAGAGACTCGCGAAAATACGCATTACTCAATCATATGTGCGGAAATTGACGTCCGATGGGCTTGGTAATTTCTACCCAGCGAGGTTAGATTCCTTTGTAGGAGAGGGGCGGCCAAATGAACTCATACCCGCTGCAATTATAATGAGGATTCTTCAATCCGAGGTATTTGATAAGATACGGTGGCTACTGCGTTCCGAACCCTTCTGGGACCCGATGAAAAATCCGAACCTCGCGCCAGGCGTGGACTGGCAAAACTTCGAAGGCCGGATGACGAATGATTTCTTGGTTCAGCAGGAGCGGGCTTCTGCGCGTGATGACCCCAGTTAGTCAAACCTCCCCAGAACCCAAACCTGAAATTTAAGTAGCCTGATACTGATACATCATATCGGGGTTTTTGCTGAAACAGCAGCACTTGAGTTTAATTGCCTCCGTGCAAAAATGATTCTTCATCTCATGGGACAACATGACCAGCTTGGGACTGTCATGATTAACTACTTGAATCGTGTTGGGGTGCTAATTCTGAATGCTATTCACCCCTTTATCACTGTTGATTGTATTCACCACGATAAGATCGGCCCCGATAGAGATGAAGGAGCAGAGTTACTCAGATTTGAACAGATGTTCAGAGATGATACCCCTCATGCACAGCGATTGCTGTCTAAACAGAAACTCCATAAGATACTCACCGGTGCGTGGGCTCTTGCACTGATCATGCGCTCAGATAATACAGTCACATACCTTGACGGCGGTGGGTTCAACTTACCATTTGACGAGGATGTGATGCAGAATATAGCAGACTTGCGCCCAGCCCCAGCTCTCAAGTTCTTTAGACTTTCAAAAGACAAGGCGCGCTATGCAGCCACAAATGGAGCATTTGCATGGTTGGTGGTGGCACCGTGTCTTAAGCGCACAGGTACGGAGACTGGTACGGGATATGGGGAATCTAGGATTATTTCGAAATCTAGGATGGCTTTACGGTGAGTTGTTTCTACCCCAAATGCCCTCCGCAGGAGAGCGGTGAGTTAAGGCTAATTGTCCATCTGGATAGTCCTGGGGGTAGCCCACAGGAGCTCATTACTGGCACTGGTATTGGCTGGTTATATTAAGTAGACTGACGAGAGGAGTACGTTGGATGGGTGATGGAATAAGAGACGGAAGGAACGCAATAAGATTAGTTGGAATGGTGCTTTTTGTGGGGAATTTTGGGGTATATATCGCTACGTTTTGTTGTAACAAAATTGTATTTCTTTCACAGTCAAACTGTAGCAGCTGTGTATCTCCAGTACCTACCTAGGCTGGGGCGACTGTCAGACAGTTCGAGTTCAGGGTAATCCTGTTTGATCCACCTCAGCCACAACCCTGTTTGTGTTTGGTTTAGTACCTTGGATGTTTTTTATCTCACCAGCGCCAACCAACCTGCACGGTTTGCTTGTAAAATCAGATTGTGACGCCAAGGCTAAGCGGATGTCTTCTGGGCGCGCAGGCTCGGATTGTTGGAATACCAGGTTATGATATGAGGCTAGTGAGAGTGGCAGCGGTTCAGATGTGTGGCCAGTGAAGGAGCACTTCACCCCGTATGAATATGCGATGTATGAATATGTAGATGTGTACACACATACGAGCATGTATTCCAGCAGACTTATGAACTGTGTGAATTGTCGTTCTATGATATGTGAGCTATCCAGCTACCTATATACATTGTAACACATGCTTCTCATATATGTGGCGTGAATATATGATTATACTTCAGCATGTAATGCTGAAGTATGTGGTGGAGTGTAAAGTGCACTAGGTAGCATGTTTCAACACGAATCCTGTCCTCAGATGTGAGGCCACTGACCTCTGATTAGGTCACCAAACGTTGCCTTGATTTATGCTATGTGTGATGATGATTCTGATCATATACAACAATGCCTCGTCCGAAGACGAATAAGCCGGCCGTCAAGCCCAGCGTCCCGCGTCATCACACTATGCACTTCCCAATGCGCCACCCATATCATAGCATGATATTCCAAATCGCCTCCCGTGCCATCGCACTATGCATCTCAAAAGCCCTGGCATCAGCTTTCTTGTAGTCTGGGGGTCATGAGCCAAATGGTCATCGTACTGACGCAACTCTGCAGCAAACCTAGCTAGGTCGCTGGTCTCCCTGGCCCAGAGTTCCACAATTGGGTCATCCAGAGCGGCCATTACCATTTTTATGTATCCCTCTGCGCCACATTGGGGGTATGCATTTCTCAACAAGTTAATTTTTGAATAGAAAAACTCAAGGAAAGTCTCCCCATCTCGCTTCTTACGTAACTCTGCCTGCCTCACCGCCAACCCCACTGGTAGAGCCACTGTCGAGACATCACCGCCTTCATCCGTTCCCAACAGCCCCTGTCCTTCGTGATGAAGGTCTGAGTAGCCTCGTTAAGGCCCAAATACCAAGCTCTTACCACGGAATTTTCCGCAAAACAGTACCTCGGGATGGCAGCGCAAACCAGGTCTTCTCCGAATAGATTCACCTCCGTCTGGAGCTCGGTAAACCACTCCTGTAGGTTCGTCTTATAGTGGGTGTACTTTGGCAATACGTTGGGGTCGAATCTAGGTCTCAGAGGTCTGTTCGGGTCGTTGTGCATCACGATTTGCGGGGCTGGGGTGGGCAGGACAAGCGGTTCCCTCCATCTGTGGTCCTTGATCAATTGTAGCTCGTCGTTGGCGTGTTTGATGATGACCTCGAGTTCTTTCGCTCTCGCGGCAGCTCTGTCGGTGGTGCCTCCACCGTTGTTTACCTTCGCGACTTCTGCAGCAATGGTCTTTGTAAGGTCGCCCGTTATGAAGGTTTTCAGCTGGTCTTGGAAGAGTTTAGATATGTCTGCCAGAGTGACGTTCATGGGGGTATTGCTCCCGCTGGCTTCTGCAGACGTAGTTTTAGGCATCACTGTGATTCGAGTTTGGAGTAGCTGTTTTTTCCACTCGGCCATCGAGATCTCAAACTCCTCGGTTGGCTGTCTTTTTGTGTCGGCTACTGCTTGTTGAAATAGTCTTGCTCTCATGCTCAGCATAGTCGACCACGCTTTGTACGACTGGGCTACAGTTTCTCTGGCAGGTAGGGTTGTGGCGCTCGCTATTGATGCCTTGATTTATGCTATGTGTGGTGATGATTCTGATCATATAAGTTTCTCTGAAATAATTGTTTCATTGCCGTAGGCTTAAAGTGTGAAGTCGCTTTTGGCTTAGTCTTACTAATTTTTATGAGGGTAAACCGATTTTGGCTAGTTTACCAATAGCTATTACTGATAGGGGTGAAATAACCGAAAATCCTGATTTAACTCCGCAAGAGTGCATCCTGAGTTGGTTGAACAAATAGGTAAGGCAAACTAAATCTTCTCGCGATGCTTTTAATTTGGCTCGGGCTAATAAACCAAAACAGTTGTCTAACTGATTTAAGGTTAATGTTAGTGCTATGAAATGGGTCTTGGAAAAGAAATTTACTCAAGATGAAGAATTAATTGAAAATGCTGGTGTTGTTGATGAATTTTGAGGTAATGGTGCTGATGGTAAAGGCAAACTCTCGTTGAGCGTTGAGACCCTCCCGTTTTGCACTCTTGCGGACCCCCGCTCCAGTATTGATGTGGCATGGATATACATGATAGATAAAGGCCTGCTAGCAGCCACAGGCTCACCTGCCTGCTATTCGGCATATATGGGGGGTTAGAAGAGGGAGGGGGGGTCTTCAGGGAGGTCATATTGCTAGGGGGTATTGGGTATTAGGCTGATTTTGGTGGGGCGTGAGGGTAACCATGTTGTAGAGCGTAGTCATTTCCATAGATCTCAACTTAGCTGGAATGGGCTCTCACCACTGTGCTTGCATGATAATACGGGATTGCCAAAAGCAGCTAGTATTTTAGGTACTGGCGATCGAATGACCATGCTCGATCGGATCTATATATAGTAGGGCGCCGATGGTACCTGCGCATAGGTACCTAATCATGAGCCAAGATATGATAGCACAATATATCAATTTACCCTGAAGCGCAACCAGCAAGAGTGAATAGAGCATATGGAGTAGTAGGTATAGAAGGTCATAATTGGGAGCTAGGGGGTGCTGAACACACCTACGAAATTATAGCAATATATATATAGTGCCCATGGGAGAAGGACGCAACTAGAGCCTAAGAACAAGAGAGTAGGCAAGGAGCGTCTAACAGTAAGTGCGTGTAAAAAGGGTGGCAGCAGTACTTGGGAGATTCTCAAACTTTATCAGGGCTTCTGGCTGATGGTCAACTAGAATTATGGCTTGTACGGTTAACTCTTGCCTGCTTGCAACACATTGTAACAACCCTTGTCCATATGAGCCGCCCTACCGCCCCGCCGAACCCCACCAAAAAAGCAAATTGGACTACTTACCCCACCAAGCTATCTCCTCATCTACAACGTGCATCTTTGTGGACTTACGTCTTGTCTCGACCATTTACCAGAGCTCAGATACAAGGATTCAGAGAATACTAAACAGATAAAAAGAAGATATAATGGCAGTTCAAGAATTTAATGTTGTGGGTAGGTGCTTGTGATGGAGCCCACAATGGAGGAGAGTGTGCGGTAGGTAGCGCAATTGGAGTATAAGCTGACCTTGAGGTTGAAATAGTATTCGAGGGTGACCACTGTGGCCCTGAGGTACAAACATTCCGAAAAATAATAACCATTCTTCTCAGACTCTAATACCAAAAAATCTAGGTCATTGCTGAGGCCGTCAAGGTCCTCAAAGTCCTCGAGAAGAAGCGAAATGTGAAATTTAACCTCGACTACCAACTACTCGGCGGTGTCCGTCCCCTCCCCCTTCTCTCCACAAGCCTTATATCTAACTTTCATTCCCTCTAGTGCTCCATCAACGCGCACGGCACCGCCCTCACCCCCGAAGCCCTTGCCAAAGCCAAATCCGCTCATGCCGTCCTCCTCGGCGCCGTCGGCGGTCCCGAATGGGGCACGGGCCCCGTCCGCCCAGAGCAAGGCCTCCTCCTCTTGCGCAAAGAAATGTCTGCCTTTGGAAACCTCCGCCCCTGCAACTTCGCCGCTGAGTCGCTTGTTCAATACTCCCCTCTCAAAGAGTCCGTCTGCAAAGGAGTCGATTTCTGCATTGTTCGAGAACTCACTGGAGGGATTTACTTTGGTGACCGTAAAGAAGCTACGCCAGAGTCGCCAGATGATGCGTGGGATATGGAACCGTACAGTAGAGCGGAGATTCAGCGGATTACTAGGCTTGCGGGAACGTTGGCGATGCAGAGTACTCCACCGCTTCCGCTGTGGAGTTTGGATAAGGCAAATGTGTTGGCGACGAGTAGGCTGTGGAGAAAGACGGTGCAGGAGACAGTGGATAAGGAGTTCCCGCAGCTGAAGGTTCAGCACCAGCTGATTGACAGTGCGGCAATGTTGATGGTCAAGAACCCTAGGGCGTTGAATGGGGTGGTGGTCACGAGTAACCTGTTTGGTGATATTATTAGTGATGAAGCAAGTGTGATTCCGGGGAGCTTGGGGCTGTTGCCAAGTGCTTCTTTGTCGGGGATTCCAGATGGGAAGACTAAGGTCAATGGTATCTACGAGCCAATCCATGGTAGGTTCCCTTGATGGTGCAAGAAATGGGTGTATGGCTCATATACATTGTGTAGGTTCTGCTCCGGATATTGCAGGACGGGGTATTGTCAACCCCGTCGCGGCTATCCTCTCAGTTGCAATGATGTTGAGGTACTCGTTTAACCTTGAGGCCGAGGCGAAGATTGTGGAGGACGCTGTCAGGAAGACTCTCGACAGTGGCGTGAGAACTGGAGACCTTCAGGGTACGGCTAACACCAAGGAGGTCGGTGATGAGATTGCAAAGGTCTTGGAGACTTTGTTGTAGACTGTTTGAACTTTCCAAGGCATCTGCAAAAATACCTTGTTTTGATGTGGTGTTGCCGCGGTGGGATGGAAGTTGGAATGTTGTGTTTATCATTATTTCGACATCATAGCACAGGATGTCTCTTTCGAAAGGAAGGGGTCTGCACACTGCGACAAATTTATGAACAGACAATAAGAATCATTGCCATGCCCAAATTCATATAATACAGCACCATTTCATCCCCCCATAACCACCCCCTCCCTCCTACTCTATATCTTCACCACCGCCCCCTCATGTACCGCCTCCGCCTCCACCGGCGCAGGAAGATACTTCTTCAATGCAAACGGCGCCTTCTGTGTCCTCAACTTCTCCACCACATCTGGTGTAAGCCTGGTCAAGCCCATCATCGGAACATCTCCCTTCTTGACGAATTCATACGTCCCAGGCATTTTGTTCCCCGCCAGGCGGAAAGCCTGGCGTGCGATCTTTTCGTGGATCTCGCCTTTGAGCTCGAAAATTATGCGCGAG
>Ga0307514_10002434_pt1 | contig 19408 bp, 14 predicted proteins | sample 16_EM_MG_FD_203088 | JGI IMG/M metagenome (GOLD analysis project Ga0307514, IMG submission 203088) | Populus trichocarpa ectomycorrhiza microbial communities from riparian zone in the Pacific Northwest, United States - 16_EM | ecosystem: Host-associated > Plants > Roots > Unclassified | place... | reverse complement strand
AGCAGGGGTGTAGGGAGGTCAGGGCTTCGACGGACAAAGTCGTACCGATATGGGGGTAGAGAGAGAGGAGCACGGTCAAGGAATCAGATGGGGATTGTGAGGAGGGATACACATGTTATTGGTAAGAGAGATAGCAATATCTGTGAGGAGGAGCGACAGAATGGGGCCTTGGGGGCTCATGTTACGGGCAGAAGCACACAGCAATACAAGAAAGCTAAGCAGAACGACACACATATGAAACTCTCACGATTGGGCGACAAGGATACGAGTGGCACACATTTGAAGGACACAAGGCCAAATGACAAAGGGAAGAACCTTAGGGACACCGAGATGAAAGTCGGAAGCGTTAAGTTTAGTGAGTTGCAGGGCGGCGGGAAGGAACATGTCAACAGAGAGGCCGAAGGGGTGAGTGCAAACGACACACCAGAAGACGAGGGTGAAACGAACCCCCGACGCCTGACAGTAAAGGATTTCGTTGATCGAATTCACAAGGACCCTTATTTTTTTATTAATAAAGTGCCTGACTCACCTCCGGCTCCAGGGAGTGAAACGAGACCCGTACGTCAACCAGTTGAAAGCACGGGTGGTGATTGCCTCCTGGTGACCAATTTTGTGGAGCGGCTCCATAAGGATCCCGCGGGATTTATCAACAAGCAATCTAAGGTGGTTGTGGCACCGCCAGCGGCTGTGCTTGGTTTGGGAGCAGAAAAATTACCGGAATTAGGATTAGCAACGGATAATATACCAGGCATGCTCTTGTTGGAACACGCCGTTTCTCAGCTACAAGATGGGGAGCCAAAACCAGAACTAAGCAAACCAGAGCCTACGAAGCCTAGGATGACCAAAGCTGCACCCACCAAACAAGAGTGCACCAAACCAAAATCTAGTCATATTTCTGTCCAGGGTCTAGTAGCACAAGTTACTAAGCCTACAACAGGAGTTGGTGGGGATTCAGAGATTCACCCTCACCTACGCTCTAGAGTTCAACCTGCACCTGCTAGGTTAGTTACCGGCCCTGCACCAGCAACTCCAATGGCCAGTGAGCCCATGCACAGTATGAAGGAGAGCGGGGACAGTGGTATTCGGCCTTACACCCTCGCTGGCGGAGCGGTTTTTACAGCCGGTTTTCCGCAGGTGGGAAGCAAGTCCACATTGAAGAGGTCACCTGCAAAACTCGTCCGAGGAAAGCTGAGGCAAGGAGGTGGAAATCTTGTAGTGAAGGAAACTATCAAGGGAGGTTTTCGTTTGGTTGACGGGGAGAAAGACCCCGTACCTCAAACAACGGCCTTAGAAGGTTTGGATGGAGGAGTATCGGTAGGTGGACGACGGCCGGTGAATAATTGCCCAGCAGTGAACAGCAGAATGGTGTCATCATCTGGGTTAGGCTTGCGGAGCCTGACCTTACATCCGAGGAATTCCCTGCAAAATGCTAGCCCTGAAACTCACTGCAGTACCTACCGTGGGATTGTGACCGCATCGCCAACAGGCCTTCCTCAGCGAGAGGTGGAGATTTCAAAGGCTGAAGAAAAAACCTGGGTAGATAGTCTAATAAAGCTCAACGCTGACGGCAACCCTATGGGCGATCGCAATATGAGTGAACAGGAGGCAAAACTCGTTATTGTTGACGAGCAGCGACTAGCAGCGAGACTGAAACATGTCGGCAGGCGATACGGCTTTCCGCCTGGAGGTGATGACTTTCACAACCGAACTGCAAAGATCCAGCTATTTGGTCTGCGGCTGGAGCGCCATGCGTTTGACTGCCTACTCTGCTGGGACCCTTGGATGGGGGATAGCAGGCAAGGCTGTCAGTGGTGGTCATCACTTACAGAGGAGGGTACAATGTTTCAAGAGGGTATCTGGCGGCCAGCAGGCCAGCCTAGGAACCTCCTCGGAATATTTGGACTCAGTGTGGAGGACCATAGAAAATCATGCGACTACTGCTCAATTGGGCCAGAATTCGAATTGAAACTCACATGTCCTTGGTGGCAGAGGATCTGCATTGAAAGGCCAGACGACGTTGATTTGGAATCTTTGATTGGCATTGGGCGAGCCGAGGTACAGAAGGCATTGGACGATCAATTCATACTGTTGGGAGATTTGCACAACTCCATATGCATTTGCTTCCAGAAACCCTCGGGTACAATGAGCGCTCTCTTAGACTGTCATTGGTGGCTCGATATCCAAAGAGTGAAGAGGGAGCAGGAGGAGGAAGAGAAGCAGGAACTGGGGAAGCTGCATAGGGTGAACACCGTCCAGAGCGGCGATACGGAATGGGTAGTGGACAAAAATCCAGATATTGGGTTGGCGGAATTGATGGGGGAGGAGATTTACGGTGTTGCATTTTGGGAGCAAGTGCGAGATCACGCTCAAAGGTGCAAGCGGTGTTTAAAAGGGGGCCTACTTTGGGTCAGGGAAAACTGCCCCACCTGGCACCAACTCGTGGAACTCAAGCCGGGAGGTTTCACAAGAGACATGTTGATTCGGCTGACGTCTTCCGCTGCGAAGTGTCCGATGGGTGATCTTAGGAAAGGGGCGGCTGCGAGACTCAACTTTCTGAGACGGGTTGAGTATCATAGCAAGACGTGTACGAAATGTTATACAGATGGAGTGTTTAAGGTGGTAGCTTGGTGTTCAGACTGGAATGAGGTACTGGGCCATAAGCCAGATGATATCGGCAACTTCGATGCTTTGGCGTTGGCATATGCCGCTGCGGGATATACAAAGGACGACAAAGTGTTTATCGACGGGTCCCTTGGGGTAGATTACTTTCTTGATGGCTCTGAGGGGGACGAGATTGAGAATATCAAGGCCGATGCCAGATTGGGGGATGCCGAAGTGAGCCAAAACACACCGCGTAATCTGGTTCCATGCGGTTCAGATCTCAATGCGAGCAAGCCCAAGTTGGTGGTACGCAACCCAGACCCTGAGCCTGTGGAAGGACGGCCGGAGCCAACTGAGGAATTGCGAACTCATGATAGATTATGCCAGGTGTGCATGGGTGGGGAGCGCTTGGATTCAAACTGTGAGTGGTGGTGGGATATTCAAGAAGCTGAAGTGGTTAGGCAGGGGACTGTTAGTTTGGGCACTGAGGGACTGGTGAATATTGGTGCCGTCTTGAGCAGTAGGATGCAGGTTAATGCCAATTCCAATGAGGCACCAAAGCAAGAAAATGCTAGGTTGAACAGTAACATTCCGATGAATGGGGATACAAATCCAGTCAACGGGGCACCGACGAGACACAATGCCAGCATAAACAGTAAGGTTCCCACGACTGAGATTGTCAGTTCAGGTTTAGACGGCGGGTTGAATAAAAATGCCAGGCCGAAAAGGAATGCTCAGATCAGGGGACGTAGCGACTCCACCAGCAAGGTGCTGGCAACTGTGGATGCGGGCTCGAACGCCGAGGTGCCAATGAATGGAAACGCTGGTTCGAACAGCGAGGTGTGGAGGCGGAGAAGTGCTAGCGGGCTACCCAACAATGCGACTACTGGCTCGAATACACAAGGCAAGCATGATTACAGATCCCCGCGATATTGAAATACTGGGGTAGGGGGGGTCTATTGGAGATGGCTAACGACTGAGATTAAGCACAGATGCTCAGAAGAGCCGGAGCCGGAGGAGGAGAGGTAGGAGGAAGCACTAGAGTGTGCTATAGAGCACAACGGAGACAATGGGCAGCATTTGATGAGACTGGACGGAAAGAGGAGGGAGGAGAGCATTCAGATTGTGGTTGGGCAGGGGTTGAAGGATGAGATGAGGAGTGCCATTGGGTTTCAGTGTTGGGAGATGGTAGATGGAGATTGAATCTAGTATCTAGGGTTGCAGTCGTGGTTTGGCGGGGTGGATTGTGCGTGCCCTAATGGGGAGCATGAGGCTGTACCTATCAGATTCTGTCAGTTTCATCTAGGGGTTTTGGGCACTGGGTCAATATTCCACCCATATCAGTGAAGAGTGAAAAGAGGAAAAAGGATATAGTTAACACAGGTCCAAGGGGACCGAAACTGATAGTGGGATCGTATTTCAAATTTTAGTTACACCCTATTTTTTTTTATGGCTGGAGTAATGGTTGAGGCAGGACTCAGGAGTCGAAAATTTCTGGCTTTGGGGTCAGGGATAAGCGCCGAAGCTGCTGTGTTAGTGGAGGGTATACCCCGAATGATCCACACATTCCTTGTATTTGGTTCTATGACTTGTGGAGATCCTGTTTCTCTCTAATATTCCAATTTTCTTGATTCTTTGTTATAATCAGCTGCCTCTGGAATACAATAGCTCGCTCCCCAGTGACAACTCCAGACTCTCGATATTGTTCTGCTGCAATTCTCCTGCCCCCAGATATTTGTATACAAATGCCACAGATTGGTGCTTCAGAGCATGTTTAGCATTCCACGGAACTGGAGGGATTTCCCTGGAGTTTGAACCTATAGTTATACTGGTTTTGCCTCAAGGCTATGAGTATAACTTTTCTCGTAACATCGTCCCTTCTTCCGTCTCTTGAGTTTTAGCATTCGCATTCACACCTACTCCAGTACGGCTCTGTTTCGTATTTTCCATGTCTGCATTGCCTTCTATGCCTCCCTCATGGCTCTCAGTATCTGCTTTACCATGTTTCTTTTTAACTCCTGCCTTTCCAACATCTACAGTACTTCAGTGTTCATCCACCTTAGTGCCTTCAGATATTTTTTTTGCCGTGGTCAGCAAGCCATCTTCTGCTTCCGGTTTTGAGTATGCTTTTTGGATTCGATGTTCAGAGGCAGCACCATGTCAATATATACTGTACCACAATGAACTGGTTTTATCACAGTTACGGAATGACTGGATATGGATAATTATCTAGCGGGGTTCCTGGATGTGTGTGTGTGTGGAAAGAATATGGAATGGTTGTTTACATTGTCTCCCCGACCACTTGGGATCGTGATGTATGATTCTTGAGGTTTTCGGGGTTTGGGAACTGGACTACCTACCAGGAAGCCAACGGATTTACCCGGCGTTTTTCCGGGGGAAGACCAAATTTGCTAAACTGCTTTATAGTTTTGTCTACTCTCGATTCATTTCCACTGCGAATCACAATTTGCTTATTGTCTCATATAATATTTCAGCCAGTTACAAGCAGAGGTCGGTATGGAAAAACTACAGAAAGAAATCTCGAAGCTAGAAGAGTGCGGAGTTAAAAGGTTTGTTGGGTTTTCTCGGGTTTTGTTTTGATACCCGACATGGGTGTCAAGAACATTATTATTAAGCATCCCATCATGCAAAAAAATCTTAAAAGGCTTTCCGTGTAGGGGAGTGCAGGGGGAGAAATGGAGAGAGGAGGAGAGGGAGGTAGACTAGACTTAGCAGCGTCCATAGACTCTAAGAGTGTACTTCCAACAATTTAGGAAACTAATATAAGGGACTGAGCGTTGGCGGTACCATCCTCTGCAAGGCAACGGCTCGCCTTTCTATCTTCCAATACTTTGTCAATGATTTCCCCCATTCCCGTCATATGCATAATTTTTGCAATGGCTACGTGTGTTTGCAGGAGTATCCGGCTTGGAAGGGTGTATTGTGGGTTATGGATGGTGAGTGTAATGGTTCGGCTCAGTGGTAGTATCGTTTTCACCAAGTTGCACACTTGGGGTATTGTATTAAACGATATACATTATCCGTATTCTGAGAGTATTAGCTATAATCCATTTTACGGAATTCAGGGAACGAACTGTTTGTTTGAGTGCAATGTTAAATTTACCAAACTCTCGATGAAGAGCATCCACCATAGTCATAGCATTCGCAACCATATTGATGGTATCCTCTGATAGATTTAACCGCGATTGTATTGATGGAAAGCACCGCCCCATATTGTTGTTGTATTCCAGCGCTATTCAAATCTTAGCCAGTGGCTCACACTTTGTCTAATGGCGGTTCGACTTACCTGCCCCTCTGAGAAACTGCCCATCGAGAAAGGGATTATATGTGCCAATCCTGTGATTGCTGTGATCTCACCAGGCCGTTCCGTAACCCCAAGTTTATTCCACTCATTATTGTCGTAGAATCCAGTTAGAACGCATTTATTTCCGTCTTGCTTGAGACAAGCGGACTTCAGCCACGCCTGCTCAGCTCGACTTGCAGATTCAATCTCTGAAGAGATTTCTTCAATACTATCATGCGCCCCAAATCTTGGCGATGGTGTAACAACAGGTGGGCTTTCACTACATAGGAGATGGGTTAGCAGGACGGTGCATAATACAATTTTTCGCTCAGTAACATGTTAGGTTCAGCGGAGACTCCATCGCAACAACCAGAATTTTTGGAAAACGCACATAGCTCAACAACCAGAATGCGGATCGACCAGAGGACAACACGCGAGGAAGGGTCACAGCGACGACGACAAGAATATCGGTTTTTCGGAAAAGGAATCGGACGTCGAAGACCTCTTTTGTCGACATTATGAGGAACGAGAGGCGGGGAACCTGCGATTCTTCCCGGCCACACAGTACTGGAGCCTGGTGCCAACGCAGAGATAGCAGGACTTCACCATGCAACCAGAGAATTGATAATTCCCACACCGAGGGCCAGCTGATCATACTGCCTTGCGATACACAGCCAATCGGATGCCTCCGAAGGGAAAAAAGAAAGTCAGGGCTGCAAAGGCACCGCCAGTGGAGAGGGACCCGGACTCGGACTCGGAATTTGAACAGGATGAGTGGGAGGCGAAGGCCTGGGGGCTGATGATTGAGGTTTTGGAGAGGGTGAGCGGGCTGCCGGAGAAGATGAGTCTCGACAAGTGGTGTTTCCACATGAGGGGTCTGCTGGAGGTACAACTGGAGAACGGTTATTGCCGTAACTTCGACCTGGGGGGGAGATACATGAGGTTGCGAGGAGACACGAGCAACCCAAATGGCCTTGGTAGTGGAGGTAAAGGTAAAGGAGGTGTTCGGGGAGCTGCGGTAAAGGATGTCATTCCCGATGTATGCATCCATCACCGAAGATAGCTTTAGCGCAGGTAACCTAAGAGTCTGGGAACGAGATCAGCATCCATCGTAGCGGAACAGATAAAGAAAAATAAAACCTTATCACCCGCCTCCCTTATCACATAGGTAAATAATAACACAGAAAAGAAGACCTCCCGCACCACCCGTTGACCGGCATTGTTGATCAATCATGAATATCGCAAGGGTCCCTTTTTCTTTTTCAGTCAAGTATGTCAGTTCTCAAGTATCAGTATAAAAACGGAACAGGTCATGGATTGTAGGCATAAGTATAAGTAGACTTGTTGGGCAAGAACCCGAGACAAAACAGTATAAGTAGATTTTTAATTTTTTTAAATTTTTTTTTAGACATTAACTCTCTTATTGTAACCATGTCCCTTGCGCAAGTGTTTGTGTAAGGTATTGTTTGAGATGAGCAAATGGAGCAAGTGTGCTGGGGAGTCGGGAACTCGATCTCTAAGGATTTTGAATTGTATCGGTAAGGGCTTTGTAAATATATCAGGAATCATGTGTTCTGTGGGTAGGTATTGTACCTGTACCACAGGCAAGCCTCCTTTCACTTTTTCCGTGACATATTAGTGCCTTGCTTCAATGTGTCATGTCCGAGATGTTGCATGCCATTCGACGCAATCCCGTGTACATTTTCATTGTCTCCAGATACAGTGATTGGGAGGACAGGAGCAAAATTCAGGCCGATGAGTGATCCAACACAGTTTGCGAATCAATTCGGTGTCGGCTAAGTATTCAGACTCACAGGTTAACATGGTGACCATGGAGTGCTTTTTGGATTTCTACAGTATCGACGAGCCATTCCATAGTATTGCGATCCCGTATGTCGAGCGCCTATCTGTAGGGTTGTCCAACTATGATGAGTCGAAATAGCCAATCAACGGGGAAACGGAATTTATCGCTGTCGTAGCTCGCTGTAGATTTGCATCTAAAGTTCCCTTGATCTATCTTAACACCCTTTGAATTGCTACTAAATTTTTCTCACTCAGAATTGAGGCAACTGAATCACGGTGTATGAAATATCGGGTTGCAATTCTGATGCCATATCTTTCAATGAGTTGTCTTACATGACCTTGGAGAGTTTTGCATGATGACGAGGCAGTCATCAACATGCGCAGGAGCATAGCAACCATCCACCCGTCTGTAGGATTCCAGGTGACAGCAGGATCCGAGGTTATAGCAGGGTGAGGCTTGTACTATAACGTTCTATCATGTATAATCTTCTTGAAACCAAATATTTCAAAAGCCACATCTAGAATCTCGTACCATGATTTTGCTGCTTGACACAACTCGTAAATGGACTTTGTAGTATATAAACGTAACTACCTAAGGAAAAACCATCCGGTTGACGTAGATAAACAACAGTATCAATCAAACGATTTAGGAAAGCCGAAATCACATCAAGTTGCCCAATCTCAAGGTCATGTTTTGCCGCAATTGTCAGAATTATCCTAAGACTTGGGAAAGATGTAACAGGAGCGAACGTCTCTCGATAATCTACCCTTTCTTCTTCAAGTCCTCTCTAGCTACCTACCTCACCGTAAATTTTGTTATAGTGCCGTTGATATCCCTCTTGACGTCAAATACGGGTTTGCCACAGCAATAACATCTCAACGACTCCCCAGAAGGTGTGGTTCTTGCATATGGAGATGATCTATATTGATTTGCATATCCTTGACGTGCGGATGTAGTATGTGTGTGCGGTATACTGAGACATTGCGGTGACCGCAGGGGAATGATATGAATGGGGTGCAGGAACTGAGTTGGTAGTCGTTTCAAAACGTTTGAGTTGCCTCATGGTTCAACACGGTATCGATAACATCCTCCACCCTTAGGTTCCCAGGTCTGTTTTTTTTTAATTTTTTTTTAAGTAATCAATAATCGCATTCAGCCTGTCTAGACTATGGCGATGGACGCAGCACCCAGGTTTCCCTGGGCCTCTCTCTCCCCCACGGGCCAGTCCCTGCCCTCCCCGACTATGTATTTGTATTTACAAAATGGACCCCGCCGCCCCCTCACACCACTCCTTATCGCCCCATATCTGTCTCCAGACACAGACATCGGCGAAATCCTCAAGGCACGAGATAAACCCAAATGCCGGCGAGCCCTCTTACGGGACTTCCGGGAGATTCCAACCAAAGCTTTACCAGTACCTTCCAACACAACTTCATCCAAAACAGAAAAACGAGAGGGAACCGAAAAAGAAACAGGGGAACATGATTGATGGTACCAGGATGCATCCTGGTGCTCCGTAACCGGCCATTGACCGTTCTTTTCCGCCCCCTACCCACGTGCATTGTTGTAGATGCGCTGGCGCCCTGTGATGTATGTATGGGGTATGCCTGTCAGATTCCCGCTGGTGTCGCAATCTCTGGCCTCTGCATCCTCCAGCCCATTTCCACTTCCTCCTTTGCTCTCCTGTCTGCATTGTTTGTTTTTAACGAACTCCTATAAATCTAATTATACTATATAATAACTCCTTGGGGAAATGTGTTTGGAGAGACCGATTCCTCACCAAACGCTTCCAACTTTTCTTCCCAATTCGTCAACCGATCCCGAAGATGACGCCAGAATAAGGGGTTCCAAGCTTCCGAGGCTGCCAGACATGGCGCTAGGTCCTGGGTGGATGTCCTATATGCTTGAAGGACGTCGGTGTAGGAAGTAACTCAAGGTCAGTGCTGCCAAATCCCTCCACCCCACACCCTGCTAAAGCGCTTCTGGTAATTACCCTTACCCTCCAGCGTTGCTGGTCGAGCCAAATCCGGTCTAAAATCGCCAGGGTGGTTTTTTATACAGTCGATAAACTGTGTTTGGAGGTTTGCCAGTTGGGCTCTGGTACCCATCTTCCGCAGCTCGCTGCGCCAAACGCCTTCTGCCGAAGCTTTAGATGGGCGGCTCGAGCCACCCCCATAGATTTTGGGTCTACCCAGTGACAAACACGTACTGCAACATGGTTGAGTACTGCGGCCTGCTTTGCGAGTGAGGTTCCTAGGTTCTCCCATGTCCATATGGATACTTTGGGAGCGCAGTACCAGGCATTGGAGGCAAAGGGTATAAGGGCACGATTCCGTCAAGTATTCGACTCGCCTTTCTGTGACGAGATCATCGTGTTGTTGGAGTATTACTACTTGAGGGATACATTTTACCTCCCAGAGCTTGAGTTGGTTGCTGCAATTACGAGCTGGTCATCCAAGACTTGGTTCCAGTAAAAGACTATTCGACGTTGTGTGGTTGCCCCGTCCATGCTCTTAAAATGTATCCCGCAAGTAGGAACAACCCATCAACATGAGGGCAGGGACTGGCCCGTGTGGAGAGAGAAGCCACCCAGACCTCTGGGAGTTGCAGTCCATCGCCATATTCTTTGTAGGATGAATGCGATTAATGAATCTTTAAAAAAAAACCCATCAACATGGTGATCTTGTCACAGAAAGGCGAGTCGAAGACTGGACGGAATCGTGCCCTTGTACCCTTTACCTTCAATGCCTGGTACTGCACTCCCAAAGTCTCACGGTCTTTGGCACCCAGACCGCTCCACCAGGCACGCACCGACACTCATTTCATCCAGAGATCACCGTCGATATCGCACATTATGCCATCGTCAACATTGAGGTGAATTGCTTGTTAGGGCTGCGGCACCAAATTGGGCCTGAAGTAGTCCCATCTGCTTCCACCTTCTCTGCTCTTTCAGCCGCCTCTGCCGCCACTCTCTCCACCGCCTCCCTCTCTCTTACTGCCTCTTGCCTCTGTGCCTCCGCCGCCGCCACCTCCCTCTCTCTCTGCTGCTGCCTCTGTTGCCGCTGCCGCCGCCGCTGCTGCCTCCCTCTCTCTCACCCTCGCTGCCTCTGCCTACATCTCCGCCGCCTCCCTCTCTGCCTTCTCCGCCTCTCTTTGCCTCACCCTCTCTGCCTTCTCCGCCTCTCTTTGCCTCACCCTCTCTGCCTCCGCCTCTGCCCTTTGCCTCCTCTGTGCCTCCGTCGCCGCCGCTGCCTCACTCTCACACCCTCGCTGCCTCTGCCTCCACCTCCCTCTCTGCCTCCTCCGCCTCTGCCCTTTGCCTCACCAAACGATGCTGCCCTGCTTGCACTTGAAATCTATCTCCAGTTATGGAGAAAAAGTCAGGCATGGGCTCCTCCACCGCAAGCTCGGATTTCCGAGTGGCTGCGAGCCACGCCTGAATAGATATCCTGCTTGCCAGAACCTGACAGCAGTTCGATAGGGATTCCCGGTGGAGCCCCTGTGCCTCGTCTCTTGTGTATCAACCCCAACAGGCTGCTTGTGTATCAACCCCAGTAAGCTGCTTGTGTATCAACCCCAGTATCCTCAAAATAAACCTTGACGGTCCCGATCCTGTAGGCCAAGAGGATAGGTGGTGGATTTTTTTTCAAAGAGTCATTAATCGCATTCAGCCTATCAAGACTATGGCGAAGATATGGTACCCAGCTTAGAAGATTCCAGCGTCGTAGGGGGCGGCGCTGCTACGACCTGTTTTGTGAGGTTTTCATTTGTGTAGGCGTGTCCCAGGTCTGGCTGTCATAGCGGTAACCACTAATTCTGCAGAGGGGGCGACGAGGAGGGGGGGGGGCAGGTCTTGCGCCCCCACCGCGCTGGAACCTTCGAATCTCTCCGCGAGATGTTCCGCAGGGTGTGATGATACGAGACTCCCAACTTCGGTTTTTTCCCACCGCTTGCGAAAAGCCACCTCCTGGGAGGACAGGCCTTGGCTGTCAGTTTTCGGCCGCTTGCGAAAAGCCACGTCCTCCTGGGGGAATTGGTCGTCAGAAGGCAATCGAACTCTCACTGGCAAAGGGTGCTTCGTAGATGGTTCCATAGGAAGCCTTCGCCCTCCAAGTTCATGCCACTGGCTTAGCATGCATTTCGGGCTCCGTGTAAATCCCGACTTGCTGTGAACGATCTAGCTCACCATTTCCCAAAACTTTGTGGTGGCTTTTGCTACCACCTTCGTCAAAACGTTGTCATCCTCAGCCCGCCACTCTCGAACACCTGCACATCCAGAGCTCTGACCTAGACCCTCGCAAAACGAATCGCGCAACCCCCCCACGGCGCTGGAATCTTCGAAGCTCTCCTTGAGATCCTCCGCAGGGAGCGAATCCGACTCATCATTGTGAAAAGGCACCTCCTCCTGCAGTGGCGCAGTACTTACGGACGGTACCGGGGGTGCTGATATGGGTGAAAGGGCATGACGGTGTGGAAGGGAATGAGGCGGCGGATAGCAGAGCGAGGAAGTATGGATGGCAGAGCAGATGCACTAGCCTGACGTCGACAGGCTTTCCCGCTGCACTCCAAGGCGCCGGAGCACCTGAAGTGGAATGGAGTGGCATTGTGGGGCCTCACATGGTAACGAATCTTTAAAAGGCCCCCAACGGCAGTGACTGACCCGAGCTGCGCCTGTGGCGGGTGGACTCCGCAGAATGTGGCACACCTCTATGTATGCCCCCCAGGGTTGGAGACGGCATTGGAAGATCGGGGGAGCAGGCGAGCAAGGACGAGAAATGGTGTGAGGCAGTGGCGAAGTTTGTGTTGTAGCGGGATGGGACGTGTGATGTAGATAGAAGTCTTCGAAGCAGTGTGATGGAGGGGGACTGGCCCGGGAGTTGTGAGTTGCTACGCAGATACGTGCATAGAAACAAGCGCAGAGGTTCAACAGATATGCGTCCAGTGAAGGTAAGGTACACTTCACCAGGTAAGTCACGGTATGAACGTATGTAGAGATGAATGTAACATATCTATCTATATACCTGAGGACATGAACACACCACGATTGTAAATCAGGAGTCGCAGACTAGTAACAGAGGTATGTGGTGATGAGGTATGATGTATGTGGGTGATGAGGTATGAGGTATGTGGTGGAGTTACGTATGGTAGGCTCCCATACATACGTAGCTCCAAAGCTCATATGTACGTAGCTCATACGTACTTTCAATATGCCTGCTGCAACGCGTGCCAAGAGTCACGGGCGACAGTCTGGGTATGCGAAAGATAAGCCGCTACCATTTTTTTTTTTTTTTTGAGTCTAACAAGATGACCTCCCCGTCTACCAGCAAACCCCCCTACCTCACAGTATAGGCTGAATATCAAGCAGGTGAGCCTAGGAGCATGACGAGGCTTCACCTGCGCTTTTTGTAGCAAGTTTTTGGTTGCTGGGGATATGGGGCACCTGCGCGAGTTTGGAGTTTCTCGAGAGGGTTTTGTTCTGGGTTGTGTGGTACTGGCGAGATGTATTTTGAATTTTGGGGATGTGTGATACCTGCGGGATTTTATGGTAATTTCTTTTTATAGTTTTCTCTTCTCTTCATATTACAATGCAGCAGTCAATTCAGCAGTCAATTCGCCAGTCAATTCGCCAGGCAATATACCAGCAGTCAATGCGGTTTCCAATTTGCTGTTCTCGGTCCCAGCCTCTTATCTACCTGCGCGCTAAAATAATTCTCACACCCCCCCCAGAAAAAAAGTTCTGTTCCAGACGCCCTACGAGCGGCTTGCGCCAACCAGACTAATTAGACTGTACTCCATTTCCACTTTAGGTGGTAACTGGTGGAAGAACTAGACTAGTGCCCAAGTGCTGCAGATGTCTCAGCTCCAGCTCCTCATTACTCCAGCTCCTCATCACTCCTTCTCCTCATTACCACTGTGTGGTTCGAGACTGACTGCCACTCCTGCGGCCTCCACCTCGTGAGCATCTTATCAACTCACTCGATCGACCAGCCACACGCGACCCTACATACATACCCCTTCTACCCCCCGTAGTGCCCTGCTGTAAGACTTAAGCTAGTCTGGTCCCCTCGTAGACTTAAGCTTTACCTAGTCTGGCGCAATTTAGTACTGACGTACTTACTGAATGATGTCAGGACAGGGTCATCAGTGTTGTAGTCGACTGCGGACAATACATCTCTTGTCAGGTTTGAGCCCGGCGTTTCCAAGCGCTAGCATTCCTTCATTTTTTTCGTTTCTTTTGGGCTCTTCGAACTCAGCTACCTCTCTATCTACTTACTTTGTTGTCTCTCTATGCCACGAAAATGGCAAACTGTAAGGAAATCGTGTTTCTTACTATGGGTTATTTCGTTTACCTCGTTTTATCTTATCTTTTCCTGTCTGTTTCCGTTGGCCAATAACTTGGCTGTGCAATCTCGGGTTTTTCAGGACTTGTGAGTCATGCCTCTCGGTGGCGGAATTTGTCATGTAAATTGTAGATAGCCGGGAGGGCAGGGACTGGCTCGCCGGGAAGAGAGAGGCCACCTGGGATATCCGAGGATTCTACATAGGATGAATGCGATTAATGATTCTTTTAAAAAAAAGAGAGTCATGCCTCTTTTTTAAGGCAGTTACCTAAGTTTCACGTTATCTCGACGTCATCTTACGCCCCTGATGACGTCCGTGTTATTTCATTATGACTCTTCTGTTACTCATGATGATTTAATATCATTACTTGAGAAGGTGATGTGCCGACGCTCCAGTCATTCTTTCTGCACTCCACTCTAGTTAGTATCTACAATATACTCGCTACACTGGTAACTCCTTCCTCGAAATCTTCGCTCTTTTTGAACTCTTGAACCTCAAGTATGTTGGACGCTTGTCTTGTTCCTCTCCGGAACTGCCAAACGTTCCAAGTACACACACCTAAGCAGATATTCTAGATAGGCTGAATGCGATTAATGACTCCTAAAAACCAAAGCAGATATATATGAGTACCCAGCGGGTCTGCGTACTCTCTATCTGTGTAGGCTCAAACTTACACAAACGAAAAGGGTCAGTTGAAGCTTGTGATAAAGGAACTCGATGGTCTCAACTATCAGTTATGGAAACGGGATATGCGGGTGGTGCTCATTACAAAGGGGGTTTGGGATTTTGGGGGAGAACTACCTATGGTAGGGGAAGAGCGACAATAGAGAACGGGACAACCACTAGGTTTAGCTGAAATTCATCTGGCGTGCAGTCGTATTCTCCTCCATAATCACCCCGCAGATTCGCGACTCTGCTTCCTGACATGGTTTCGAAGAGAGCGATGAGTTCTTGAAGGTTGTGTTCAACATCTGATTTGTTTTGGATGGCACTAGCCATGACAAATCTTGAGAAGTCAAGTATTTATTCCCCTGGGAGTCCTAAGAAGAGAAGGGTCTACAGATATCTGAATTTTTTTTTTAACTAATCATTAATCGCATTGGGCCTAGGTAGAGAATGGACGAGTTCTCCTACCCTTTTGGTTCGAATTTGGTTGTCTTGTGCAGGCGAAATGGATTTCACTATTTTTGCTCATAGCAGGATGCGCGGAGAGAAAGTGGTGCTTCAGATATGCTGGGAATGGGAGATTTCCATCCTTTCATGCCACTCCATATCTGTGCTCATAGATTCTTCTCTTTCCAATTCTTCCATATGGTGCAGCTTCCCTACTGCTCTGAGTCTGATAGTTTTTTCCTCGGAAAGTGAGTTGGCTAGTTTTTTCTGCAAGCGACAATTGCCCTCCTTGGCTGGTTATGTCAACTGTTGAGATATTTTTTTTTTGAAAATCTGGTACGACCATTACTCCAACAAGATCTATTCCTTGGACGGTGGCTATGCCAATATGTGTTGAAAACACTGGACCTGCGCCGGTAGTGATGCTCTTGATACATGATTGAGGATCATGAAGCTCTCTGAGATCATTTGCGATGTGCACAGTAGAGCAACTGTCTGCCCACCATTGCATCTGAGGATGCATCTGAGGATGCATTGACGCTGGTGATATGGGTTATATGAGAGTAGTATGGAAACATTCTGCCCAGGCATTTTCTTCGGTGGTTGTTATGGTGGTTTCCGATGCTGTAATGATGTGAGCTTGTGCTGTCCTCTGGTTAGCATCTCTTTTTTTTGTTCGACAATCATTTTGGGATGCTCCCGCCTTAGTCGCACAATTTTAATTGTCTTGGCAGCGCAGAGGGTATGAGAACAGGGCCATCCTTTCGACTTGCAATATTCGCAGAACTTTTGCGGTTGTTGTACTTCCATTGCGAAGGCTGCCAGAGGTTCATGATTGTTTCTCCTGGATTTTTGTTGTACAGTTCTGTTGCTTAGCTCTTTAAGGCGGAGGATGATGGCTGCGTAAGCTGGAGTATCGGTGCCAGCTATGATGTTGTTGGTTATGTTTTGGTATAGTGCTATCTTTGGCCCTACGGGGGGTCGTGCAACCAGACTATATCTTTGGGAGTGTTCCAGTAGCAGGGTTGCTTTCCAACTGTGGGAGTTGGCGAAGTGTCTGATGGCTGAAGCTAATGTGTCGGGTCCGGCTGTGGGGAGACAACGCTTTGCCTTGGAGTTCTTTCAAATGTAACGACGTGGTCGTTTATCATCATGATGGTACGATGATCGTATTGCATCGTGGTGGTGTTTAGCAGGAGTCATGATAAGTGAGTGCGGGTGCAGTGTTTGCCAGGCTTTTTTTTTTTTTAAAGAATCATTAATCGCATTCATCCTATATAGAATATGGTGAGTTTGCCAGGCTTCTGCCGCTGTATCGCAGTCGCAGTCGCGGATCAACTGTTGTGGCTCTTTGTCGCAATTCGTCAAGATGGTGACCAGTGCTTTATCTGTTTGGCTCTGCCATTCGTTGGCATTCTCACTTGGTCTTGTTGTGGCATCGTCTGTGACGAAGTTGGCGAGGTCTGCAAGTCGGAGCAGTCACTCGATTTCTTTTACCCATGGATGGTAATTATTTTCGTCTGCAAGTAGTTCAGGCACTTTCGGGTGTTTGAATGTGGAGGTCATGGCTGATTCTATGACCCAATTCGATAAATGAGGTGTTGCTACCTAGTCTCGGAACCGTTACCTTTTTGTGTAGCGGAGATAGTTGTACTGTTCGCAGTACGATAATCTGAAGCGTCTCACTTGATATTTCGTGGTAAAGGAGAGACTTTATTCAAACACTAAAGACTGGAGAATGGGAAAAACATAACATAGTCGGAAATCAGCTCGGTATATAAACCCCTTCTTCTTCATAGAGCCTCCCCTAATCTGATTTCCTCACAAAGAATACCGCACGTCCCATGAAATACCCCACACCCCACGTCTCATGAAATACCTCATGTCCAATGAAATACCCCACGTTCAATATTCCCGTCGCAAAATGATCTACCATCTTATTTCCCCCACGCTCACATGATTAGCCATCTCAACAGCGCAAACGATGAAGAGAGAAGGTTTGAAGGCCGCTCTGGTCAACGCTGGCGAGGAAACTATTGGGAGGGGGAGCCAGCCAGATAATAGCAGAATATTTGGGTGAATATGTTGGAGTGCACATCCATCATATATGCATACTTGAAGTCACCTGAACGGCGATACCTCCGTCCATATTTCTTGTGTCCGGATATATATTACAGTACATTTAGGTTTTCCTATATCTCATTTCATGCATGTTCCTATTTCATTTCATATGCACGTTTCTCCCGTTTCAGCGTCCTGTCTGGGTCCCTGTACGCTGGGCTCTCCCGGAATCTTCCTGTATATATATGTACCTGCTAGATTTCCTACTAGTCTTCACATACCGTTCAGTCTACCAAGTGAACTCATTTCCTTTCTACTGTCGCTTCCATCGTATCTTACCTTCTATGCTGCCAGCTCCAATAGCCCAGACCAACTGCTCAGTACGCTACATACGCTACAAGCCTCCGCTGCCTAACGAATATTCTAACAGAGAATATGTGGCTCTGACCTTCTTTTGGCATCCTCCTCACCTGAATTATGTATACCACGTGCGGTCCCTACCCCAACTACCTCTCTGATCAAAATGGCCTCCTTGAGTAGCCTGGAGCCTCGCTATCATGGAGATTTGCATCCCCAAGGTCCACTTCCGATGCACCTCTGTTTTTGAAATCAGTACTCGTATGCAAGCTATCTAGCCAGCCTATGACGAGGAACCGCATCCCCGAGTAGAGGAGACTCGATGGGATTATCCAACCACTGGGTCGTTCTCTGCCTGGTATCTACGTGCCGATGCACTTCTTCCCTCCACCACTTTCCAAAATCCGCACACGTACGAAGTATCATGGAACTTACATCAGATCTCTTAGGCTGTCGCATGGCTTCACTAAGCACACTATTCCATGTACTCTTTCAGAATTTCTCAGCTGGCCTTATAGGAACCACTATCTCTTAGGCAGCGAGCCCGACAAAACGTTTTCTGTCCGCTGGAAATATGACGAGCGGAATGAATCCTTCCTTATCCAGAGAATGTCAACACCCGTACACAAGAGTACATGTATCTGCTACCAAAGTTTTGAATGTACTATAGTTAGGCACAGTGGGATTGGTGCTCTTCAGAGCAGCAATTCTTGTACGAATAATGGGCACCAACTAGGGTGGAGTATCGCATACGGAGGTGGGCGATGGAGTCAAGTACGCTGATAGTAGGATACAGACAGGACGTATGAAGGCTCCCTAATTCCTTTATTACCAACTATTAGACGGGAAATATAGGATATTATATACAGGGAGGATGAAGGCTGAGTGAGACAGACTGACAACCTGCGAATTTTTGGAAAAACGCACGTAGCTCAGCAACCAAGAATATAGATGTTTCAGAAGAGATATCGGAAGGCCAGCCCCTGCCAATACACGGCCAATCGGATATTGGAATAGCGACGGCCAACCACATGCCTACGAAAGGAAAAAAGAGAAGATGGACGGCCGCCGGGACAGACGCGGGGGTCTCGGCGGAGGAAATTTTCAAAAGAGCCTTTGTTTTGATGGGATCGATAGGGGTCCAGAAAGAAGAAATCGGGAGGTGGAGTGTTCACATGATGGGCCTGGAGGCAGCTCTGGGGTTGAGCGCCATCAGAGTGGTTGACCCGTGCAGGAAATTAGCTAAGGAGTATGAGTTAAAGTTGGAAAAGGGGAGAATGAGAGGGCAACCGATTGTGAAAGGCAGAAACCCTCTTCCCCTGCATAAGTCTATCTCCCGTGGCTCATTATACAGTCCCTCCTCTGCCTCGTAGCTCAGGCACCCTTCCCTTTGTCATCTTTCCCTCGACCCCGGAGAAGGGAGATGAGTATGTTGATACGGACGGTTTTGAGAAGAAGTTTATGGAGGAAGACATAATGAACGGGAGGGCGGTGAAAATAGTATGGCTACTATGCAAAAGACTGTATGGGCTAAAACAATCTCCTAGATGTTTCTCCAGAAAGCTTGATGGGGTGCTTGTGGCAAAGGGGTATGTGAGGGTCGTATGTGACTATGGAGTTTGGATCTGGAAAGGAGAGGTAGTGTTAATTGTGTTGGACATACTCGGTGAGCTCATTACATAGCAAAGCTTAAAGCTTCATATGCTACCATGTGAAGCTATGTCAGGAATGAAAGCTACGGATAAGAATCATATGTCTTCTAGTTGAGAGCTGTATATATAGGGCAGAGCCTCCCGCCCCAATAGTTCAATTAATTCATCGAAGCT
>Ga0307514_10002432_pt1 | contig 19412 bp, 13 predicted proteins | sample 16_EM_MG_FD_203088 | JGI IMG/M metagenome (GOLD analysis project Ga0307514, IMG submission 203088) | Populus trichocarpa ectomycorrhiza microbial communities from riparian zone in the Pacific Northwest, United States - 16_EM | ecosystem: Host-associated > Plants > Roots > Unclassified | place... | reverse complement strand
TATTTTTTATTAATTTGAGTGTCTAAGTTAGCTTGTATGATCTAATTTCATGAAATTTAAAGTTAATGAATGTTTAAATTTTTTTTTTTATTGGCTTTGTGTGTTTTTTTTTTTTAGTTTAACGTGGGTGTCCGGGCCAGCTTGTGTGTACCTCGATTAATCTCACAGGTCTTGAAGTTAATGACTATGTAAATCTCCAACCACATGGCTCGAATCTAAGATCATAAAAGAAACAAATTTCTTGATCTCAAATTTTTATAATTGAATTATGGTATTGTCAGGCAATTATTTAAGAAACCGTACTTTTAATGGCAAGGCAATAACAAAATAATCTTCAGAGCTGTCCGTTGCCGACACCTATGAGGACTTCACATATTGTATGGGCCTATTCTGTGAAGCATGGTGTCTTCATACCCATTTTTATGCCTTCTGGGTTTCTGGTCGAGATATTTCCCCTGCGTTATTTTGTTTGCGGTGTGGCCGGTGTTATGTAGTCTAATTTTCCTCATTTGTGTGAGAATCCCCCGTGTCGCTTTGGATTTGTTAGGGCTTTCATTGTATATTGTTTTAATTTATACCACTGATGATGAATATCAGTTGAATCAAGACTTGTTAAGATGTATAAAGATATTCTTTTGTTGACCTTTTACATTTGGCTAAAATTTAATTTATTTATTTATTTACATGCTGAAATTAAAAATAAATTTTAAAAAATAAAAAATATATTATTTTAATATATTTTCAAGTAAGAAACAACTACTATTAAACTCTCGTAAACTTATAAGTTTAAATTTCGAGTGACAGCAACATCGCTGGAGGTCCTCTTCTATTTTCCTGGTTTATATTGCAAAATTCCACGTTGATTTTCTAGAGAAGCTGTCTTAGTTTCTGAATAATATTTTGGAAAAGTAAAGATTGCGAGAATGAGGGATCGTTGAGGGAATGTTCCATAACGTTTTTTGTTCACATTACAAAGAAGGGGATATTCCTTTTACAATGCCCTTAGACAGGATCATCCTTTTTCTATCCTTTTGCTTTCGCCTCTTCGAAACAAACTAAACGATCGAAAGAAGGGAAGAGCCCTCAATAATGTAGGAAGTAGCCTTATCCAGTGGATTCAGCCCTACCATTTGCTTGACCTAGAGACGGCTCAAATTTTAATTTTATTTTTATTAAAAATTATTTTTTTATATATATTTAGATTATTTGTGTTGATATCAAAAATAATTTTTAAAAAATAAAAAAATATATTATTTTAATATATTTATGAAAAAAAAACACTTTAAATAATTATCATTATTTGCAGACCCTATTCGAGGCATAGCATGGCGTTATGACTTTTCTAATTCATTCCTTTTCTTTTCGATGTCTCGAGTTTTGGGACCCACCTTCGAATTTCCCAGCTATTACAGTCTCATACGAGGTTCTCTCCAAGTTCGCCATGCTCTCTTCCCTGAGAAGGAAAACAGTTCTGGATCGTACAACTTGTTCCCTGCATGCTGCGCTGGACGGTCGGGCAGCAAATACAAATAGAACGGAAATTAATAGGTTTTGTTTAGGTTTTTTGTAGCAAGATTCTTCTGATTGGAACTCAAGTATAAAATTCAAGACACGGCATTAACTAGTTTGGTCGGTGAAATTAAGATATCAAGCGATTTACGATGAGAATATCTTTATTGGTAATGAGAAATAAAATTGGCATAAAAATATCTTTATTACTAAAAATAATAATATGATTTTGTCGTTGGTAATAATCATTCGTTCATAATATTTTCCACATCATGCATGCCCACTGTCTTTATCTTATCATTTACATTAAAAAGAATTTGTAACAAAAAATTAATTTATGAATTAAAAGCAAAATAAAAATCCAACTATATGATTTAGTATTTTGTTTTAAATATAAAAATTATAATATATTATTAATTAAATTCAAATAATACAATTCAATTTCAAATACAATTCAGTTACAAGTAGACGGTAAAGATTATCCCCCTTTTATTTAGTTGAAAGATCAATTGACCTTTCAATCAACTATGAAAAAAATTCCAAGGCAACAAGGTGTTGCGTGCTTGCCTTGATTTTCATTACAGGTGGAGAACATGAAACAAACAAGAATATACAAAGAATAGAGGGGTCAGGTTGCAAATACTATAAGACCTCTCTTGTAGCCCAATTTCAATCTCAAAAATAAAAAATAAAAAATAAAAAAATGGTATAACACTCTCATGGCCGTGTTTAAAACCACTCAAAATCAAAGAGAGCTCATTTTGTTTCTTCTCTCGCCACAACACAAGATTCACAAAGACAAGATACAAAATCATTTCTCATACATTCCGTGAGAAGCTAGAAAGAATCAGGAAACCCCTATTAATCATCCAAAGTTCATGGCTTTTCTTTTACCAAACCTATCCCCTTCTCTCCTTATCAATTCCAAATCCTTCAAAGATAGAGAGAAACCAGTCCTGTACCAAACCCAAACTTTACTCTCTCATTATCAAACCACCACCACCACAACATCAACAACAACTAAAAAACCCACCAATACTAACTCTTCCATGCCCCCTCCACGGCAGGTTAAGACTCCACCGGGTGCACAGGATAAGGAGCAGCACCAAAGAGATGAGTTTTATGTAAACCTTGGCCTAGCTGTGCGGACACTCCGTGAGGATTTGCCTGTGTTATTCACAGAAGACCTCAATTACGACATCTATAGGTAATTATCTCATATGGGTACCTCTTATTTTCTTTGAATTCAGTGTTTTTTTCTGAGAAAGTTTGGAACTTTTTTATATTGGTGTTGGTATTATTTTGTTTCAGGGATGATATCACATTTATCGACCCTCTGAATACTTTCACTGGAATTGACAACTATAAATTGATCTTTTGGGCATTGAGATTTCATGGTAAAATGTTGTTTAGAGAGATTTCACTCGAGGTTTATAGGATTTGGCAACCCTCAGAGAATGTGATATTGATTAGATGGAACTTAAAGGGTGTTCCTAGGGTCCCATGGGAGGCCAAGGGAGAGTTTCAGGGCACTTCAAGGTATAAATTGGATAGAAATGGAAAAATTTATGAACATAAAATGGATAATTTGGCCTTCAATTTTCCTCAGCAGCTCAAACCTGCTGCTTCTGTATTGGATTTGGTGGCTGCTTGCCCTGCTAGTCCTAATCCAACGTTTTTGTGGGGACCTGCGGACGTCTACTCATCTTCATGGGTGGAATTCTATCGTGCTGTTAGAGAGACTTTGGACCGGGAGAACAGTACAAATTGCTTTTGCAAGATGGCTACTTGTTCATAGTTAGTGAGGTACTTAAAATATGATGTATATCAAGAATTTTGATTCCTCAAAAAATATGTATTATTAGTGCATTATATAATTAATGATATATTGAAAGACAACAAGTAATGGATTTTGTTGAAGGATAAGGTGTATGTACACGGGCCAGGATGCTGGAGAGTTCAATGTTCTTATGCTTCAGTGAAGGTAGAGAAGCTTAGACATGTTTAATAACTCATACAGATCTGATTTGTATGTATACAAAGTCTTTAGTCAGTATGTTAATAATAGAGCTTGTTTTGCAATAATTCTAACACAGATTTGAATCTTATATTTCCCTTTCACATTTGAAAGCATGATTATATTTTTTATGCTGACCATTCTGGGTTTTTGAATGTGATTCGTAATTCTCTTTGAAGATGGTACCACGATGTTATTGGTGTTCCAATATAGTTCTCTTAGATTGGTTTTGCGTTGACATTTTTAACCTTGTTAGTTCTATAAATTAGGAGATGGTTTCCAAAAAGCTAGGAAATCTAAATGCATAGTGCATGCTATCAATGAAGGTCAGTGGGGGAGAAAAACTGAGCATTAAATTCTACCTGCGAGCAAGATTTTCAAGCATTTCTGCTTAGAACATTAAATTGTGATGTGCATTTGTTTGAAGTGGGCTTTTCTATGTAGCTTATATCATTTATGTTATTATCTATTTATTGAATTAGGTTTGTAATTGTGCAAGAGTGCCCTTCTTGCAGTTTACGACTTAGATTCCGTTCCTGTAGTCAATGATTTCTTCTCCTTCCACATTTGTCGGATTTTTTGGGTGTGATGGTAGGTACAGAGAAATATTAGCTTACAGCCATGTTGTTCCTCGAAATTTTATTTTTTCCTCTGGAGCATTGTGCACCTGCATGTTTTTGTTCAGCGTGGTATTGTTTTGGTTGTAAATCGCTTATGTTTTTCCTCAAGCATGTTTGATTGTTCAGTGTTGCAATTGGATTTCGCTGACTTCTGTCACTTCACTGTGTATCAATGAAAAGGCCTTGTTCCTAAAATTTGGTGCTGTACAAATAAGCTGGTTGTTCTATACATGACTTATCCTTACAGCGCCTCAGTTCGAACTTTGTCTCTTCTTTGTTTGTGGTTGTAGTCTTAGCATATAGTTGATACAAAGAGTATTGCCAAGTCAAAAAGATTTAGATTAATATTGAGAACGCGAGCTAGTAGTTGAAGGCATTAAAATGATAAAATGAACAAATTTAGAGATAAAATATATGCTGCGAATTGAGAATTGGGTTCATTGGAGAAATGCCAAGCATAAAAAGGTCCTTGATTTGAAGGAACTTTTCTAGTTTCTTTGTGGATGTAAGCTAACTGACTATTGTCAAAGAGGTGGAAAAGAAACAGGAACATTCCTGCTTGATGGAGACCGAGTTCTATCCTGCTGTTGAACTCAATCCAGGCCGTTTTATTCTCCGAAACTTTCATTCTCTGTCCATTCAGTGTCTTTCCCAGCTCTTCCTGGAGGATCCTTCTCTCTGAAACTCCGCCAGTAATCAGAGAAAGGAAGAGTTCTCGTCTTCATCTGTTGTTTCCCTGAGCAACTCTTGTTCCATGGTAGTGACAAAATCAACATATAGCGTCTCGGTGTGGGGAATTGTTCCTTAGTCTGTCATGCTTGCGGGGGATTGCACTCATGAATTTCCTTCTTGCAAGAAGTTGGATCGTGGAAATAGAATATGCTTGAGTTCGAGAGAAGATGCCCTAAATTAACGGTGAAGTTCGAAAAGCCAGAACTTTCTCGTGTTTCAAGCAGAGCAATCAAGTCATTTGAGAAACGAGACAGGGGGTCAAAAGACTCTGTGAGCTATGACGGTGGATGGTAAATTGGGGAAATGTCATGGGACAATGGCCTACGTGAGTACAGGAGGGAATATAGATCCATCCACCATCACAGTTCAGCTAGAACCCGGCAATCATTGCCATATCAAGCACGGATAATAATAACTTATATCTAATTTCGAGAGTCTAATTAAGTTTTAGTTTTTTTTTTTTTAACTCTAGCAAGTTTTAGAGTCACTGAATATTTATATAGTTATTAATTTTAAAATATATAAAATTAGTCGAAATATATAAAAACTGACCCAAATATCTATATTAATCAAAATAATAATAACAATAACGTATATATGTGGGAGTTTCTTTGCAAGGCAATATAGTATCTTGTAGATTGCCTCGTGACTTTCTTTTTTTTTGTAATTTCGTTCTCACAGGCTTGTTTCTTTTGCAAGAGGAATATCATTTTCAAATTGGTCCACAGCTTGGTTCTTGCTTAGCCGTCAATTTTGCTCCCACCAAATGCCAAAAATATTTGGTGTGGGGTCTCACATGTTTATAATTCTTTTTTCTCTTGAGGTAAATAAGAGGGGATGTTTTTGGAGGCCAATACAGCCTTCCTACTTGTTGTAATAATCATTAAAATCTGACGACAACGTTTTCATCTAGAAATATTTATTATGCGGACATGGTTGATTGATCTTATGTAAAGTAACGCCACGTCCATCAAGTTATTTATTGTTCGAAAAACTCAGTTTGATTAAATTATTGTTATTATTTCATAAAATTCAAGTTAAATATTTGGTTTGGCGATGAATTGCTTTTCTAAAATGTTTGCTAAATTATTAGCAGCAGTTTTTTTTTTTTTTAAAAAAAAAGGTAAAAAGTAAAATCAAAGCAGAAGCACACTCACCAGGATGTTCCCCCGAACTTTTTGGGACCCGCATGCCACCGAGCTAATTACCCTCAACTCGACAGGTTTAAATTCCGATTGAGATTGGCTGACAACAAGCTGTCAATGAATAGAGATGACAACGTTCCCTATTGACAATTTGTTTTGAACTCCTGGAATTCAATTTAATTCCATTCCAAGTGTTGAATCATGTGTTTGAAGTTATTTTAAAAGTATTTATTTAAATTCTAAATAAAATTAAATCTTAAAAAAATAGACAAAAGCAAATCAGAGAGAACTTCTAATTTGCTACAATAATTACTAATAAAAAATACTCTTTAAAAAATACTCATTTTTTCCCTCAAAACCCCTACAAATTCTCTTTACTATCTCTTTCTTTTTTTTCAACAAAAGCTTCGGTTTTTTTTTTCTTGGGAAAATTACGTACATCATGTTATTGTTTTGTGGGGTGTTTCTAGTTTGTCTGAAGTGATGGTGGGAAAAAAAAGACAGAAAGAAGAAACATAAAAAGAGAAGCGAGGTCATGGAAATAAAAAAAAAATAGATTTTTTTTATTTTAATTAATAAAATTATCTGAACTAACTTATGTTCATCTCAACTAAAAAAATGTTTTTATTGATGTGGGTGTTCGGGTCAGTTTGAGCGCTCCTCGACTAATCTCACGGGTCCTGAAGTTAACGATTATGTAAGTTTCCAGTGACTATCATAAAAAAAATATATAAATATTTTCAATATGTTTTTTTGTTTGAGTTTCTAATATATTATATATGTAAATAATTTGATTTATTTATCTAATATATAAATTTATATTAACTTAATATATAAATTGTAATTTTTTAATATAAATTTATATTAACTTAATATATAAATTTATTTTAATATTAACACATTAAAACAATTTGAATATATATATAAAAATTAATGTAAATTAAAAAAAATAAAAAAATTTGAAATTTTGGCACACATTGCTTATCGACAACATGTTGGAAACCAATCTGAACTTTTGGGTTAATAGAGAAAAAAGCGCCCTTTCCGGCATGATTGAACCTACCTCTGCTCCTAAACATAGAGATTCTCGTCACATGTCACTTTTGGTGTTGTACTTGCAATTTTTCGTAATAATAACAAATACAAGAGAAGGAGCTTGCTGCATTAATACACGTGTCCTCTTCAGACTTCACGCATTTGCGGACAAGTCTTCCATCCACACCTTCTTTATGGCTTCCAATTCCCTTGTCTACCGGATCTTCCGTTTATCTTTAAAATATCACGGAGAATATATTCGTCTACTAATTATGCTAAACGCCAAAACGCTTTAACTTTTTACTATCCGAGTAAAATTCTAGACGCGGTTTCAAAACGCCGTCAAAACAGTACTTTATAATTTTTTAAAAATATTATTTTAATGCATTGATAATAAAAATAATTTTTTAAAAATAATAAATATTATTTTAATATATTTTTAAATAAAAATAAACACCGTCCTACTTAATATAAAATAGGATGACTTCATTATATTTTCTGCCAAGAGAACATTAATATATATACTCATTAAACTGGATTTTAATTAATATATATTCTCAATGTGAATCTTCCATTAAAATCTCCCCCTTTTTTATTATATACAAAAGTTAATCACGTTTTGTAAGTTTTCATTGATCTTGGAGTAAAATAGGACTAAATATCAAGTTATAATTAAAATTATATTCCTCGAAAAATGAACTATAAATTAAGTAGGTCAAAAGGCAAATAAGAAACCATAGAAATTCAACGAACAAAAAGAAAACGTTGCAATTTGAATATCAAAAGAAACAATAAGGAAAATTTTGGTCCCTCATTCATTTTTTTAATATACTATTTAGCATTATAATAATAATAATTTTTTAAAATGCCTTTTATTTTGAAATATATTAAAATAATATTTTAAAATTTTTTTAAATTTTTTTTTAATATTATTATATTAAAATAATCGAAAAAAATCAAATAAAATTTTAAAACAAAAAAACTTTAAATTTTTTAAAAAGCACATGCAATTGCAAAAACAAAGCAGACGCCGGCACGGGGCTATAAGGTTGTAATTCGAACACACTTCAAGGTCAAAGTCGTCCTTTCAAAATTTCGCTTGCTACCGTTTACCACGAAATAAAAAATATACTCCACCATAAATGTAAAATAACGAGTCGTAGTACTGGTAGTGATTAATTAATGGAGTAGACGATGTCAGGTCCACTTATTACTTATTAGTGTGGAGAAGAGAAGAAGAAGAAGAAGATAAGGTAATTTCGCACATGGGTTTTCTTTCTTTATGATGCTGTCCTGTTGTTCTGATCACTTAATCTCTCAATATGCTTTAAAAATGAATGTTTAATTAAAACTTGGTTGATTAGTAAGCTACGGTGATAATCTTACCTGTTAGGGACTTGATTCTCTACTTTTATTTTGTTTTTGTCTAGCTTTAAGTGAAAAGTTTCTTTCTTTGTCAATTTTCTTTGGTTTTGTCTTACTGTGATAGTACTTACCTTTTTATGGGTGAGTATTTTTGTGATTAGGTTTCCGAGCTTTGTGTCTTAGGGTTTCAACAGGTGAGTGGTTTTATTTGATTTGATTGTTTTGGTTTTGGTTTTTTCTTTTCCTTATTGGCATAATTGGGCTCAAGAATTCCAACTTTTTTTTTTTTTTGATAAACGGAAGACTTCTTTGGCTTTTTAATTTTCTTTTACGGCTGTGTTTCCTGCTTCACTGCCACGGAATCGGTGAAGTTGCTTAATTTTGAATGAGAAATTCACAAGATTTTGAGAGTTTACCTGTGCTTTGAGTGCTACTGCTCTTCATGATTGTGGAGACTTTAGAACGATTGGTTTTTCTAGGTAGATCTAGTGGATTTAGAATCTGTATTGCTAGTACTTTAGGGAATCTAGATGGCTCTATATATGATGGAAAACCTCTGGTTCTGCGCACAGAAAGTGCATGAATCTTCATTAAAGTTTACATCTAAGGTTCAGATGTTGAGTTTCTGGAACCAAGAGGTTCCACTGGTGGGGGTTGGGTCTTACTTTCCAAAACCATGAAGCGACTTTGCATGTGGATATTGTCAACAACTGTTTAATGTTTGATGATTCTACATTGTAGTTCCAGATGCTTAGAGTGATTAAACTTGGCTCTCTGTGAATCTTTTACTTTTTTGCATCTCTGCAAAATGTACATTCTATTGAGATGTGTTTGTGGGTTTGATTTAGGGGCATCTAATTGTCTGATTTATTTGACGATCGATGTATATATCCTCAGTGCTTTCTGGTGAAGGGTAGTAACCTATTGAAGGGACCTATGTCACTGCCGCTGCTACTTCTATAGTTTCTTAATTTTTAGCGCTGATATCACATACATGGCCCATGAACATATTGCCTATGTTGTGCCATTAAACATGTTTACACTAGTTAAGTGTGAAGTTACTGACAAGGTTCATTCAACTTCTGCACACAGCCTGTTCACTGTTCCTCATGCATTCTGATTGTCATGCACTTCTTTGTCCATTGAAACATCTGAATAAACTGAATTGTGTTTAATTTTTATCTGAAAGTGATCTGCGATCTTGTAATTTACAGGTCCGTTCATCAGTGTCTTGGTCACTTTATTTTCATGCAGCAAGTTTTGGGGAGATTATTGCACATAATTTGCTGAAGTTCCCTATCTTTTCGGCAAGCATCAGTCCTTGCAAAGATCCCGTTTCTTGTTTTACATATGGTAAATCTATCTAAATCCATGCAAAACCTTTTCTGTTCCTCCTCTCAAATAGTAGAAATTAACTCGGTTTTGGCAAGTCAAGGATAACAGAAGCATGATGATTTATGAGCATTAGCTAAGAAATGAATAGCTATATAAGGTCATGCCCTAGTAATGCCCATACATGGATAGCTTTTTATGATGTAAACACGAAGTAAATGTTTCACTAACTCGATGTTATTTCTTGGTTGGTTGATACAAACATCCTTAAAGCTATTTGTTGAACTTCTTACACTAGTCAAAATCCTTGCTTCCTAGGTTAAAGAAGATAGTTATTTTATCTGAGTTCATTCATGAAGCATGATAGTTGGTTCTGTTCATGGATTGCTTTCTGTTCATGGATTGCTACTTCTCTTGTCTTACTATTCTCTATTTTGCTATAATTTAAGGCGACATATGAAGATTTGCCGCCCAGCATGATAAAGAGACTTGCGAAGGAATTGAAGAATCTTGATAAATCCCTGCCCAAGGGCATTTCTGTAGGGATAAATGATGATGATTTTTCAGTCTCAGAAGCTGATATTGAAGTTCCAGGCATGCAACGTTTTCCTAAATTTAATCTCTTTAAGATGTGTTGAGATGTATGTTGAAGTAAGATTCTTTTGTTTTGCAGCAGTAACTGCAAATGAAAATAATGTTTCTCGCATGAAGCAGCTATTGTCTCGCGACTTTCGACGCCCTCCTTTAAAAGGTGGGTAGATGGGCATTTTGGTCACATCTCTATGTTGCTATGATCTGTAGGCTGCAGCTATTTATTTTGGTTCAAGTCTGGAAGTTTACATCGATAAGGAAATTTTGGTTTTATTGTGCTGCCATCCTTCGTATTTCATGTTACCCTCTAGGGTTCAAGTTTTACCTCTTCTGTTGTCTAACACCCTGTGAATGTACTGAACATGATATAGTATGATTTAACTTCTCAACTGCTTATGCTTATGAGCATCACTCCAGAAAGTCAAGAAACAAATTACATACATATTACCCAGCCCTTATTTTTTTGTTTGTCACGGCATGTGATCTGTCTTCTCTACTCTCCATGAGAGTGCTCTGTTGTGTTATTGTTGTAAATACAATGTTATGATGTCACACTCCAATTGAAAATAAGATATGCAAACTTATTATTTGACAGGTAGATCCCCAGACCAAGAATCGATAGGGTCTGAAACAAAAAGATCTAGTGTATCATCTGGCAGCAGGTCTCATAACCGCAAGGAGTTTCTTTCTAGGTTCGTGGACAGTCAAACTCTGACAGCCAGGCTTGAAGACTGGTTTGAATTGATATCAGAAAATTCTGGACAAAAAAAGTCTGCATTTGATGTTCCTTTTGAGTTGATAGAACTTCAAAAGTTTGATTATGCATTGGAAGGGGTTTCATTTCAGCAGCTGGTTCGAATGCCCAGTGCTGTTTATGCTTCAACATCTGATGCTGTGGAAGCAACTGCTTATCTTGCTATTGAAGACTTTCTACATGCAAGTGTGAAGGGCTTGTGGGAGGCATTTTGGAGTCAGGATGATCCTATGCCTTTCTCAGTTGCTTGTCTATACAATGAAAACTTGAAATTCTACCAGGCTGAGAAAGCAATAGGTAATGGAAAACTTGGTGGTCTTTGTGCCACTGGTGTATTACTTAACAACCCTAGACATCCACATGGAAAGTGGGACCATATTCTTGAATTGGCCCTTCTAAGGCCTGATATTGGAAGTGTTGCTGCGGGAAGTGACCGGCAACTCTCTTTATCTGTTCTGGGCGAGGCTCTCTTCTATGCTATACGCATGCTACTATCAAGAAGCTTGAGCAGATTGAATTTTTCTGAGAGTCCAAATTGTGCCTATGTTCTTCTTGTTGATTCTCAACATGGCGGGGTTGTAAAAGTTGAAGGAGATGTAGATAAATTGGAGTTTGATGTGAATAATGTTTACAACTGTTCCGTGGACTGGATAAAAAAACACTGTAAAGTCACAGTCTCTCCTGTTGATAGGATCTGGAACAAACTTGGAAATGCCAACTGGGGAGACATTGGTGCTCTACAGGTACTTTTTGCTACTTTCCATTGTATCGTGCAGTATTCAGGGATGCCTAAGCACTCGATTGAAGATTTAGCAGCTGATCATGGTCCTCGCCTCCTAACAAGAAGAGTGGCAAGGCAGTTAGGGGATTCCAGAGTTAATGGCCATGGACTATTCCGGTTTCAGCAACAGAGTGTTTCTCCTGAAATTGTTGAAGTTCCGGATGAATCTATCAAAATAAAGTCTGAAGAGTTGATAATGAAGCTGGATGTAGGATCTGTACTATGGTTGGAAGACTCTGAATGTCAAAAAGGTTATCAGATCAATGATGTCCTGCACAATAATGAACTACGGTATTACATAGCATCGCCTGTTAATGATCCTGGTAAATCTTTGTATCTTTATGTCGGTTCCCATCCTTCTCAACTGGAACCAGCATGGGAAGATATGAATTTGTGGTATCAAGTCCAAAGACAAACTAAAATATTGGCTATTATGAGGCAGAAAGGTCTGTCTAGTAAATATCTACCACAATTGAGTGCTTCTGGCAGGATTGTTCATCCTGGCCAGTGTCGAAAACCCAGCTCAGGTGGGAACTGTGATCACCCATGGTGTGGTACCCCAATTCTCGTTACCAGTCCAGTTGGTGAGACAGTTGTTGATATGGTAAATGCTGGCAGATTTGGTTTGGATGAGGCTATCAGGTGTTGTCATGATTGCGTATCTGCACTTTCTACGGCTTCTTCTGCTGACATTCGGCACGGAGACATTCGGCCGGAGAACATAATTTGTGTCGTCTCTGGTGGGAGGCATCCTTATTTTGTCCTTGTTGGTTGGGGTCATGCGATTCTTGAAGACAGGGATCGCCCTGCAATGAATCTCCATTTTTCATCTACTTATGCACTGCAGGAGGGAAAATTGTGCTCAGCTTCGGATGCAGAGAGCCTGGTATACGTGCTCTACTTTGCCTGCGGCGGAGCTTTGCCTGATTTAGATTCGGTTGAGGGGGCACTGCAATGGAGAGAGAACTCATGGTCAAGGAGATTGATTCAGAAGAAGCTTGGTGAGTTATCAACTGTGTTGAAAGCTTTTGCTGATTATGTAGACAGTCTTTGTGGGACACCATATCCTATAGATTATGACATATGGCTAAGAAGATTAAGGAGAAATATTCACGATGGTGACCATGGAAAGCAAGTTGACACATCTGGCTAGGACTTTTTAACTGGTGTAACGTGGCATAAATGAATCCATAAATCATATCGATCATTTTCACTGCCTGGGAGCAAATGATAGAATATGGAGTTTAAGCACTTGGGGTCGATTGTTAAGCTTTGGACGATCTGGAGGTTTTTTTAGTCTTAAAGGGAGAAAAGGAAGTTCAAAATTCCGAGAATGGTTTGATTGTGCTCCCACATGGCTTCTCAATTTTGAAGATTCTTCTGGCCGTTCCTTCTCTTCTGTAAATAATTGGGACTGCATGAGTGTCTCTGTTCAGACCACGCCACACAATACAACACTACCTTTTATTTTGCTGGCGTGTAGTCCCATTACACTGTAGAGGTTTAAAATACGGTTGCTTTCTGCTTTGGTGGTGAGTTTCTTAGTAATACGTGTAGCACTTGTTGATGGTACGAGTACTGTGAAAGTTCTGTAATTGGTCGAATCCAGGTCATCATTCCTTGTAATTGGTTGCATGACCGTGTACCCATTGTCTTCTTTTTCTCCATGATTTTCGTCTATTCTTAAGGAGCGAGCTGAATGTCAGATTGTAATTTTTTTCATTTAGCATTTTTAACACTCATTACAATGACCTTGCAACTCATTCCTGTCGAACCAAACACATCACAAGTTTAAGATAGATTTCTATTATAAATCTTTTCAGTTTAAAAGAAGAATCCTTCATATATGCAAGTATATCACCGAAGATGGTAAAGGAGGATAATCCAGAAATTAAGCCAAGGGAACATTACAACAAGACGTTACGGTACTTCTATGTTAAATCAGACGGTTCAGAGATCTAACTTCTACAGGGGTTCATATCCTTCGGCATGTAAAATCACCAGGGATTACAACCACACAAAGCATACAGCAAGTAGCTTTAGTTTCTTCAGCTGTGACGTGAAAAAACCAATTTGAATAAGGTGGGAAAAAAAAATTACAGGCAGCAATCTCAAGGGCATCTTCACATGTACCATTAGAATTTACACCGCATGTAACTTTAGAATTTACACGCATCAGATCAAAGTGGAAGTTCATTCAAGGGTTTTATTGCTGCAACGCCACTGAGATCAGGCCTCATGTACTTCTCGTACGTAACTCTCAACTGTGATGTTCTTGCAGCCTTTTGAAATCTCAATATCATCTCAGCACAGTCCCTACAAAAATCAATTTAGATCATCACCAGGCGGGAAAGTATACCCACTCATGGAAATTAATCTTTTAACAAGGGGTACCTGATTTGGGAGACTTGATAATGTGTATGTCTGGTAAGCAAAGGAGTCCAAGCTGGAGATACTTGCAAGGTAGACCGAGCAACATAGATAGCTGATGCACATAGCATTGAAGGTTTGAACTTTAAAGCTTTATATTCAACCAAGCAGAGTTCGATGAGGTAGAATGCTAAATGCTCAAGCTGGCAGCAAAAGTGAATATTAGGTTAGTAGATTCAAATTGCTATTGACAATAGTACAGACAAGAATGCATGACTTTATATCAGTTAAGAATCTAAGATCATCTGCTGCTGTTTACTATCCACTATCCAGCCTTGCTATGACTGGACAACCTCTTCTTTACTGAAACACAACCATGGAGGCTTTTACCGATATGCACATGACAGATTAGATGCAACAAGAGATCTTCCAATATCCAGGTTTAGAGCCCTTTTGAAAGCCACATACCTTCTGGTCTGTTTGACCAGCCTTGAGAAACCTCAACATGAAAACATACGGAGTCGGCTCATTTAGACGAAACTTCAACTTCTTAAGAAAAAGCTTCTCCTGAACACAAAGCAAGAAAACACTACCACTAAGACCAAGAGATAGATCAACATCAGAATGTACTGATATTTTATGCCATCATCTTTCAGGAAAGAGGGAAGAAGATAAGTTGGCATCATTCTGTTATACAAGTTTGTAAATAACATACAAATATGCAATAAAGCAGCACAAGGGAGAAAGTTTACAAATCAAATCCATCCAGGAAAGATGTTTACTTTCCTAACCCAATAACTACAAGAAGAGAATCAAATCCTCGATGCCAAATATTTATGTCTAGTACCACCAGAATCTCTTTTACAAGAAACTAAATTTCAGTGAATTAAGATTGGTAATATGCAACATCATACCATCACAAGCATTTGGCCTCTCGTGTATGACTCAGCCGAGATGCTAATTAAATCTTTGATCTGCATTGCATGGTGCAGAAAAAGATGTATGAGTGTATTGTCTAAAAAAAAATAAAAATCAAATAAGATTTCAACTGAAACTGTGTGAGTTGACATATTATTTTTTTACCCTAGGATGCCAAAAATCTTCGTATTTTGATGCCAGAAGCAGTGCTGTAAGACCAACCAACTGCAGTTCACTCTTCTTAATTTCGACTTGAGATAGGTATCGATCTAACAATGTAACCATTAGATAAAGTGTTTCTGGCATTAATTCAAATTTGAAGTGTACCTGCAACCAAAAAGGAAAATAAATTACTGTAGGAAAACAGCAGCAAAAGCAAGATGCTTAAAAGTCAATTGAGAAAAAATGGGTGCCCACTTCAATTAGCCAGTTGATGACTATGCCCCGCATTTGAGGTGTAATTTCTGTGTGAATTGCCATGTAATTTTCCAGACATAAATTCTGCACCTGAAAAAAGATCATCAACAGACACAAGCAACAAAACAAATTAGACTTTATTTAACAACTAATGGGTTGCCAACAGAAGAAGTGAACAAGGGAATTAGTTGCCAACAGAAGAAGTGAACAAGGGATGGGAACGAGATCAGTAAGGTAAAAGTCAAACCACCATTCACATGCCTGGTTTCATCAGCTCCAGGTCCCAAAACAAACTTAGAAAGTTTATAATGATTTAATTTGTAGAAAAAACATGAAAAGATATGTGATCATAAAATGGATTGGCTTTAACATCATCGCATGATAAATCAGAACATCATTGAAGACCTGGAATGATTCACTTGATATCAGATTTCCCATTCAAGATGAGATCCCAATGATACCTATACACCAAACAGTATTTTCAAGTGAGATCCCAATGATAACTATATATCAAATAGTGTCCAATGTTTGGCACCCCAAACCAATCTCTCCCTTAATGTCACAGAACAACACTAAAGCTTCTCACTTCCCACGGTCCCACCAATCATAATTTGGTTTATTAAAGCAATACGTAGAACTTGTTGAGTAGGCAAAACATAGACCATGTCAACCAACATTTTAAGTTGACCATAATCATTTGGTTAATTGATGCAAATGTGATGTTTTAATTTCCATAATCAACAACAATGGATTATGGATTATGATTTTACTCAATTATGGAAGTGAATCCACTCAATTATGAAAGTGAAGAATTGCATTTATATCAATTATCGTGTGCCCTTAGAGCACATGACTGAAAAGTCCACTGAACAATTATATGCAACCCTGCTGTGGAAGATCTGGCCCCATTCTCACCATTTAAAACACAAAACTCTCACAAGGGTGCCTTTTCTTGCAATCATATATATGTATAAGAACTAGTCTCTAGCAGCTAGTCTTTTACTTTATTTAGCTGAAAACTGTGGGCATGCTTGCTAAACATTTCAGCTGATTTAACTTCTTTGTTATCTGCCAGCTAGTTGTATTAGACAGAGTAATTAACAACTTATATGAGTTGTGTATGCAACAGCATTGACAAACAGATCAATATTGGAGAAGAATGACATTTCTCCACATGATTTTTTTACACGTTAATTTGCAAAAAATTCTCAATCTACCTTTTCTTTCCATCATATATTATTTAGCTGAAGACTGCTGGCGCCTCCAACATTTCAGCTTAGTCAATTCCTATCTCATCTGACAGCTAACTGTTATTAGACACAATAGTTAACAACTAAAAAGAGTGATTCATGCTGTTAGATGTGGGCGTGCCAGTGAAGGAAATTTTTTCAAGAATAATGGCGTTAAGTTCGATCAAAACCACTAGAAGAATGACTCCAACTACCATATAAAAAACACAGCACAGGGATCCAGAAAATGAAATGGGAATAAAAGAGCAATCACCTCCAAAACCCAATAGTACTCGTATATCTCGTCAACATACTCAGCAACTTCCAGTTGATTGAAAGTATCATCTATACTTGGTAGCTTTTCCTGCTCGATAACTTCACCATGCTCCTCTAGTAACTGCAAAATAATGGCAATTGTTAGAAAAAATGCTCAAGAACAGTTAGACATTATGACAGTGAATTAGTCCTAAACCTTTGATCCTGTCATTAATAAAGATGTATAAGATCTCCTTCGACTTGATTTTCTTATGGTGATGACATTTGATTTGTTATCAGCACCTGACTTGTTGTTGCTGTCAGGTGAAGGTTCTCCTTGAGTAACTTCTTCATGGGCGACCAACGGCATGTTTTCTGGACAAGACGCGGCAGATTCTTTTTTCTTTGATGATATAGCAGCAATGCACTCGGACTTGTTTGAACTAGAGATGCACTTTGATCTTGAGGTCTTATGGTTAATTTCAGTCTTTAGTATTGGCTGGACCAATGAATGCAGAAAAAGAGTTAACATGACTAAGAACAAAAGAACACATCTTTGTAAATTACTCTCAAGTTGTGAGATAGAGATTTCATTTGAGCTATACACATTAAAGCAAGATCAGGATTTGCTAATCTGCTATCTAATTAAAATCCTGATCTTGCTTTACATTCACTTATTGCCAATTATTTGTAATTAGGCTTATGCAGCTTAAAGATGCCATCTAACATGATTTCAATCTCAAGATGACATATGTCATGAAATTCAGCATGCATATTCCAGTGCTTTTAAATGATTTCAAACTTCCACACCGTGTCAGCTTTGCCTGAAGACTACAACAAATTATAAACTCTCACATTGCCTCAAAAAATTCAAAAGATAGAAATAAGCAACACCATAAATGTTGTCTAAGTAAGCGTAGACAATGAGTTAAGTTACAAAAGAATGAAGCATGGATAATTGGGAAATAAGAGGGAAAAAAGTAAATATAAAACACAGCTCATACCCTGACAGATTTTCTGGATACACGGGCATCAGCATTAATTTGATCCCTGGGAGCCCTATTTACAGATAGAAAAGATAATCATTTGCAGCCCGGTCAATCATCAATTGATAAAAGGAAAAAATTTCTCGGCCATGATTCAGAAAAATAATTAAGTTCTCTCAGTTTAAGGATTAAGTATAAATTGTAGGTAATTTATGTTTTTGTAATTGTAATGCTATGCTTTGTTTTGACATTTTCGACTCATCTATTACATAGAAAATAGCATACAATTCATTGATGAGCAAAGAAAAGGAAAACCATTTTGTTTATGCAAATAAATTAATATGTACAAGAGAATAAATTGAATTAGAGCACAGACAGCAGTTCCTTTTTTTCCTTTTTTGAGATAAACAGATCATTGTTACTTACATTAATATGAAGCCATCACTCACTCTATTTCTCCATAGATGGCTCCTGCCCACGCCACCCTGAGATACTACTTTCTTACCCACTTTAACCTTAACTGGAACCAAAAGAATTGAGATATAAATAGGCATATAAATATCATGAATCTTAGTCAATGGACTGCAGAGCCAAGTATAAAAGAGACATGAATCAATTTGACTTACCAGGAAACCCACTAATATTCTTAGTTTTCTCAAAGTTTTCATCATTCTCCTAAAAATGAAAGGTAAAAAACAGAAAAAGGCACTAGGAATCAGACGAAACCAGTACAAAATTATTTCATTAGGAATAGAAAACAATTCTTTTCTTCGAAAATTGTATGTAATGAGATTAACCTTTGCATTGCTTGCATCTGCATGGCTCACCCTCTTCAGCACTGGCAGAGACTTCCTTCATGTCAAAAGTAGGAACAAAAAATATATCAATAGCATATATAAATTGTTATTTTAATGAGTAAATTTCATACAGATAGAATCACAAACCTCATTGCTGCAACCAAATTCCCTGCATTCCTCCTATAAAATTAAAACATAAATTTAGTTCAAGAAATTATTGAGTCACACAAGACAGCTGCAAAGCATCTGGCATTGATACTAACAGATTTGAGTTGTACCCATATTCCTGCCTAGATAAAAAATATGACTAACATAATTCAAATACCTGCTCTTATTAATGCCAAATTCATGGCCATGATTCTTGGTGTTGGTCTTCTGATCATCTAAAGAGGCCCTTGGATCTTTGTCACCTACTATTGTCCAAGACCAGTAACTATCCAATGAGAATCCCCATTTAGAGATACTATGAAAGTAAGTATTTTGTTATACCTTTTCTAGAAGCATGAAAGTCACCAGCCTTTCTACTTGTATTATCCTTCATTTTTCCCTAATTTGAAAC
>Ga0307514_10002431_pt1 | contig 19422 bp, 16 predicted proteins | sample 16_EM_MG_FD_203088 | JGI IMG/M metagenome (GOLD analysis project Ga0307514, IMG submission 203088) | Populus trichocarpa ectomycorrhiza microbial communities from riparian zone in the Pacific Northwest, United States - 16_EM | ecosystem: Host-associated > Plants > Roots > Unclassified | place... | reverse complement strand
CCTGGACAACACCGGCAAGGAAGCCGTGGCCAAGGACAGCGTGGCCGACGACAAGTTCCTGGGCGGCATGAACTTCTACGTCAAGGGCGTGGAAGGCAAGGTGCCCGGCGGGGACAAGAAGTAGGCCCTGTCAACTCGCGGCCCTTCAGCCTGGGACCACCGGCTCGCCCAGGTTCAGCATCAGCCGGTTGGCCCAGGCGAAGATCGCCACGGCATGCACCAGGTCGAGCACCTCCAGGTTCGACAGGCCGGCGGCGCGCACGGCTTGCAGCTGCGCCGCACCGAAAGCCGCGGGGCGCAGAGTGAGGTCGATGGACAACTGCACGATGGCGCGTTCACGGGCGTTCGTGCCGGCACCCTGGGGTTCGGTGAAGACCTGGGCGATCACGTCGTTGCGCTTGGCCAGTTGCTCGAAGCGCTGGGCATGCACCGAGGCGCAATAGACGCAGCCGTTGACGCGCGAGACCACGGCGCTGGCCAGTTCGCGTTCGGCACGCGACAGGCCGCCCGGCGCATACATGATGGCGTTGAAGACGGTGGCGCGTTCTTCCAGGATGCGCGGCTGGTGCACCAGCACGCGGTAGTAGTCCGAGGTCTTGGCCTTGGGGTGGCTGGCCTCCAGCACGGCGATCTGCTCGGGCGTGGCTTTTTCCAGGTCCACCACCGGCAGCCACGACTTCCATTCCAGCGTCTCGCTGGTGTAGCCGTTGATGCGCAGCGGCTCGCCGGGCTTGGGCAGGTTGGCCGGGTGTACGAAGGGCGGCTCGGCAGTGTCGGCCGGTGCGGGCTTGGTATCCAGGTCGCCTCCGAGTTCGGTCAGCGCCTGCAGACCGGCGACCACACGCAGCTGGTAGGCGACGAAGGCGATCAGCTGCGCCAGCGCCACCACCTCGGGCGTAGCCAGGCCCGCGGCCGGCAGCTTCAGCAGCGCCGCCCGGTCGCCTTCGACGGGCCGCTCGGCCAGCGTCCGTGTGAAGTTCAGGATGGCCTGCAGCCGAGGGTCGGCGGCCAGGTCGGCGTCGGCACTTTCCAGCGCAGCGTGCTGTGTCGTGCTCAGCGAGGGCAGGCTTAGCAGCAGGTCTCGGTAGTGTTTTTGCAGCGCCGCGCTGCCGGCCAGGCGCACGATGTGATGGGCCGCGAGCAGGCGTTCGGCCAGCGTCGGGCCGCTCAGGTCGGCGCCGAAGAGGGCGGTATAACTGCCTTGCGTGGCGGCCACCACCTTGTCGCGCTGGTGGCGCACGCCGTGCACCGTGCTGTCCGCGGGCAACGGTACCAGGGCATCGACGAGATCGGCGGCATAGGTGGTTGAAGTAGCTGTCATGGCATGTCTCCGGTTGGGTTCTGAACAATGGGGGGCGGTGTGGTGTCCCTGGCCTGCGCCAGGAAGAGCAGTACGCCGGCCCACGAGGCTTCGTCGGCCCGGGCGTTGGCCACGGGCGCACCGCCGGTGGTGCTGAGCCGCTTCGACACCGGGTGGGCGTAGACCAACTGGGTGGTCGGTACATAGGGGAACACGATGGCATGGCCCGCGCCCTCGAAGTCGAGGTGCTGCACGGCATGTGGATGCTTGAACCGCGCCAGCCGCTCGGCCACCATGCGGCCGTACAGGCTCGACGGCCAGGAACCGTCATCGCTTGCGGACAACAGCAGCACCGGTCCGCGGATGTTTTCGACGCGGATGCGCGCACGCTCCACCGCGTCCGGGTCTTGCAGCGCGGTCAGCAGGGCGTTGGCATGGCGGCGCGGCTCCGGGCCGTTGTCCCATGGGGCCCAGGTGGCAGTGCGGTTGTCTTGCCACAGGTGCGCCAGCGGCTGGCCGCGCCAGAGCCAGGCCGGGCCGTTGCGGCTGTCCGGGCCGTTGGCCGGGTCACAGGCATTCTGCGCGCTGTGCACCACGGCGCCGGGCACGTAGCCGATCACCGCCGACACGAGATCGGGAAACAGCGAACCCAGCAGCAGCACCAGTTCGCCGCCACGCGACTGGCCGCTGAGCGCGACGAAGCCCTTGGCCGGCCGCTGCGTGGCATGCAGCCACTGCAGCGCGGCCTCGAAGTATTCGAGCGGGGTGTTGGAGATGTAGTCGGACAGGCCCGGCGCCTTGAAGTAGCCCAGTGCGAAGGCCGCGTAGCCGTGTGATGCGTACAACGCCGCGCGCGGCTCGTTGATGCCGCCGCCCGAGCCGTTGAGCACCAGCACCGCGGGATGCGGCCCCGGGCCGGGCGGCAGGAACAGCGTGCCGACCAGGCCTTGTTCGCGCCATTGTTCGCGTACCTCGCGGCGGATCACGCCGTCGCCGGCCAGGCGTTGTGTGAACACGGTTTGCAACGCAGGGGCAGCTTCGCGTTCGACGCGGACTGCGGTGCTCAGCGCCTCGGCGGGCTGGGCTGCAAACACCTCGCGCGGCGCCCCTTCCTGCTCGGGCGCCTGCGACCAGACCAGGCCCATCGGCGACACGCCGCTGTAGTCGCCCGCCAGTGGCGCGTCGCGCCGCAGGTCCACCACGCCCTGGTCGTCGGCGCGAAATTGCGCCGACGAACGCCACACCACACCCGGCCCGCGCACGGTGCGGGTGTGCAGCCGCACGGACTCAAACGGCGCCAGGCCCTGCACACGAACGTGGCGCGGCACGTCGATCAGCGCGTCGGATGGCGTGACGGACAACACTGCCGGCATGGGTTATTTGCCCAGCTTGGTGACCTGCAGCGAGGTGGTGCGGTCGCTCAGCAGTGGCACCACCTTCAGGCCTTTTTTCGCGGCCCAGATGTTCTGGTAGTGGTAGAGCGGGATGTGGCCCACGTCGTCGGTCACGAGCTTGACCGAATGGCGGAAGATGGCCTCGCGCCGGCGCGCGTCGAATTCGACCGTGGCCGCGTCCAGCGCCTTGTCCACCGCCTCGTTGCTGTAGCGGCCCCAGTTGTTGGCGCCGCGGCCGCGCTTGGCGTCGTTGGTGGCCAGGGTCTGCAGCAGGCCGTAGCCGGCTTCACCGGTGCCGTTGCCCCAGGCGATCACGCTCACCGCGTATTCGTTCTTGGTGGCCCGGCTCGAATACACCGACCATGGCACGACCTCGACCTTGGTCTTCACGCCGATGCGGGTCCAGAACTGGGCCACCGCCTGCACCGTCTCGGGCGCCTGCGGGTAGCGGTCGCCAGGCACGTGGATGCTGATCTGGAAGCCCTGCGGATAACCGGCCTCGGCCAGCAGCTTCTTGGCCTGCTCGGCGCTGTAGGGGATGTCCTTCACCTCGGGGTTGTAGCCGAAGCTGTCCTTGGGCATCCACTGGTTGGCCTCGGTGACCGTGCCCTGCAGCACGCGGTCGACGATGGCCTTGCGGTTGATGGCCATCGACAAGGCCTGGCGCACCTTGACGTCTTGCATCGGGTTCTTCTCGAGCGGCTTGCCGGCGTTGTCGGTGATGAATTCGTTGGGCCCGGGGCGGAAGCTCGGCTGCAGCAAGAGCACGCGCAGGCCGGGGTAGGTGTAGACGCTGACCGAAGGTGTCTTCTTGAGTTTTTCGACGTCGGTGACCGCCACCTTGTCGATCACGTCCACGTCGCCGGACAACAGCGCGGCGGTACGTGCCGCACCGTTGTTGATGAAGCGGTAGTTGACCTTGTCCCACGGCGGCTTGGGGCCGTAGTAGCCGGGGTTGCGCTCGAACACGGTGCGGTCGCCGGGGCTGTAGGAGACGAACTTGTACGGCCCGGTGCCGACCACCGCGCGGCCGGCGTTGTAGTCTTCGGTCTTGGACTTTTCGCCGACGTGTTTGCTCACGATGTAGATCGACGCGATGTCCAGCGGCAGCATCGGGTTGGGCGTGTTGGTCTTGATGATGACGGTCTGCGGGTCTTTGGCGGTGGTCGACTCCACGGTGCGCAGCGCACCCGAATAGGAGGCCACGGTGCCGGGCACGTTCTTCGCGCGCTGGAAGGAGAACACGATGTCGTCGGCGGTGAACGGTGTGCCGTCCTGCCATTTGACGTCGCTGCGCAGCTTGAATTCCCAGGTCTTGTCGTCGAGCGCCTTCCAGCTCGAAGCCAGTGCCGGCTCCAGCTTGCCACCGTCGCGCGAGTTGACGATGGAGTCCCAGAAATGCAATGCCAGCGAACGGTCGCCCGCGTGGTTGTTGAGCTGCGGGTCGACCGAAGACACCGGGTCGGCGAAACCGATGTTGAGCGTGGTCTGCGCCGAGGCGCCGGCCGCCAGCAACGCGGCGGTGACGATGGAAAGCTTGAGGTATTTCATGGGTTTCCTTTAAACAATTCAATGGACGTCGTTGAGGTGGCAGGCGCTGATGTGGTTCACGGCGATGCCACGCAGCTTGGGCACTTCGACGCTGCAGCGTGGCATGGCCTGCGGACATCGTGGATGGAAGTGGCAGCCGCTCGGTGGGTGGATCGGGCTCGGGATCTCGCCGCGGATGGTGTTGAAGCGGGTGCGCCGCGCGTCGATGCGCGGGATCTCGGCCAGCAGCGCCTGGGTGTAGGGGTGGTTGGGCCGGGCGAAGAGTTCTTCCACCGGCGCGCTTTCCACCACGCGGCCGAGGTACATCACGGCCACGCGGTCGCACAGGTGTTCGACCACGCCGAGGTCATGGCTGATGAACAGGTAGGCCAGGCCGAGCTGGTCGCGCAGGTCCATGAACAGGTTCAGGATCTGCGCCTGGATCGACACGTCGAGCGCGGCCACGGCCTCGTCGCTGACCAGCATCGAAGGTTGCACCGCCAGCGCGCGGGCGATGCCGATGCGCTGGCGCTGGCCGCCGCTGAACTGGTGCGGGTAGCGGTGGCGCAGCGCCGGGTCGAGGCCGGCGCGCTGCAGTTGCGCGGCCACGTAGTCGTCCTCGCCCGCTGCGTCGGTCAGGCCATGCAGGCGCGCGGCTTCGCCTACGATGCGCGAGACGCGCAGGCGCGGGTTCAGGCTGGCGAACGGGTCCTGGAACACCATCTGCACCCGCAGCCGCGCGGCCAGGCGTTCACTGGCGTTCAGGCTGTCGAGCGCTGCGCCGTTGACCAGCACCTGGCCCTCGGTGGGCGCCAGCAGGCCGGCGGCGATGCGGCCGAGCGTGGACTTGCCGCAGCCCGATTCACCGACCAGCCCGACCACTTCGCCGGGACGCACGGCCAGGTCCACGCCGTCCACGGCATGGGTCACCACCGGCGGTTTCGACCAGCCGATGCGGCGCAGCGTTTTCTCGAAAGCGCCTGGCGGCGCGCTGGCGCCAAAACGCTTGGCTATGCCGCGCAGGTCGACCAGCGGAGTGTCGTTTCGGATGTTCATGCGGCGGCCTCCATCGTCTGCACCGCGGCACCGGGGTGGAAGCAGCGCGCCTGGTGCGCTGGCGCTTCGGCGCGCGGGCGGAACATGTCCGGCATGGCTTCACACGCGGCGGTGGCCCGGGCGCAGCGTGGCGCGAACGCACAGCCGCTCGGCATCTGCAACAGGTTCGGCGCCATGCCGGGGATCTGGGTGAGCCGTGCGCCGCGCTGGCGGGTTTTGCGGTTGGCGCTCGGCAGGCTGCCGATCAGGCCCTGGGTGTAGGGGTGTTGCGGGTGGTCGAGCACATCGTCCACGCTGCCGTGTTCGACGATGCGCCCGGCATACATCACCGCGATCTCGTCGGCCAGGCCGGCCACCACCGAGAGATCGTGGCTGATCCAGATCAGCGCCATGCCGGTTTCGCGCACCAGGGTCTGCATCTCCGACAGGATCTGCGCCTGGATGGTCACGTCGAGTGCGGTGGTGGGCTCATCGGCAATGATCAGGTCGGGCCCGTGCAGCAGCGCGATGGCAATCGCCACGCGCTGGCGCATGCCGCCCGAGAGCTGGTGCGGATAGGCGCGCAGCCGGTCGTCCGGGCTCGGAATGCCCATGCGCGCCAAGGCCTGTGTGGCCAACTGGCGCGCCTCGGCATTCGACACCTGGCGGTGCGCATGCACGGCCTCCATCATCTGGGTGTCGATGCGCAGCACCGGGTTCAAGGTGGCCATCGGGTCCTGGAAGATCATGGCGATGCGGTTGCCGCGCAGGCTGCGCCTTGCCTCGTCGTCGAGCCTCGTGAGATCGCGCCCCTGGAACAGCACCTGGCCGCCTTCCACCACGCCCGGCGGATCGACCAGACCCATGATGGAGAAGCCGGTGACCGACTTGCCCGAGCCCGATTCACCGACCAGGCCCAGCACCTTGCCGCGGCCGAGCGTGAACGAGACACCGTTGACCACCGGCAGCACACCGGCACGGGTGTGGAAGCGGGTTTGAAGTTCGCGCACTTCCAGCGTTGGAACTTCGGCGCTCATTTTTGAAGTCTCGGGTTGAGGACATCGCGCAGCTGGTCGCCCACCAGGTTGATGGCCACGATGGTGGCCAAGAGCGCCACGCCGGGGAAGAAGCTGATCCAGTATTCGTTGGACAGCAAGTACTGGTAGCCGTTGGAGATCAAGAGGCCGAGCGAGGGCTCGGTGATCGGCACGCCCAGGCCGAGGAAGGACAGCGTGGCCTCCAGTGTGATGGCGCGGGCGATCTGCAGCGCGCCGATCACCAGCAGCGGCGGCAGGCAGTTGGGCAGGATGTGGCCGGTGAGGATGCGCCAGCGCGGAATGCCTTGGCCCCGCGCGGCCTCCACGTATTCGCGCTGGGTTTCCACCAGGGCCTGGCCGCGTGCGGTGCGGGCGTAGTAGGCCCATTCGAGCAGCACCAGGGTCAGCACCACGTTGCCCACGCCCTTGCCCACATAGGCCAGGATCATCAGCGCCATCAGGATGGTGGGAAACGACAGCAGCAGGTCGACCAGGCGCATCAGCAGCGCATCGACCTTGCCGCCGGCATAGGCTGCGAGCAGGCCGACCAGGGTGCCGATCACCGCCGCGATGGCCGCCGAGCCAATACCCACCAGCAGGCTGATGCGCAGGCCGTAGACGATGGCCGAATACAGGTCGCGGCCCTGGCCGTCGGTGCCGAGCCAGTAGGTGTAGCCGGCCGAGCTGCTGGGTGTGCCGGGGTGCAGGCGGGCGTCGAGCACGTCGAGCTGCATCAGGTCGTACGGGTTTTGCGGCGTGATCCACGGCGCGGCGAGTGCGGCCAGCACCACCAGGGCGAGGATGACCAGGCCGAAGACGGCCACCCGCGAGTGCAGAAAATCCGCACCAACACGCCACCAGATGGAACGCTCGTCGAAGGTCTTGGCTTTCATCGCGCGCCTTCCAACCGCACGCGCGGGTCAAGCAATTTATAGAGCAGATCCACCACCAGGTTCAGCGTGACGAAGATCACCACCACCACCATGAGGTAGGCCACCACCACCGGGCGGTCGAGCGAGTTGATGCTGTCCAGGATCAGCTTGCCCGCGCCGGGCCAGGCGAAGATGCTTTCGGTGACCACCGCGTAGGCGATGGTGGCGCCGAGCTCCAGGCCGAGCACGGTGACCAGCGGGATCAGCGTGTTGCGCAGCACATGCACGACCACCACGCGCGCATTCGACAAACCCTTGGCGCGCGCGAACTTCACGAAGTCTTGCGGCAGCACCTCGCGCACGCCGGCACGTGTGAGGCGCAGCACCAGTGATATCTTGAACAGGGCCAGGTTGAAGGCCGGCAGGATCAGGTGCTGCAGCCCGTCCCAGGTGAGCCAGGACCACTGCACGCCCAGCAGCGCCCGGGTTTCGCCGCGGCCGCTGGCCGGCAGCCAGCCGAGCTGCACGCTGAAGACCATGATGAACATCAACGCCACCCAGAAAGCCGGCAGCGAAAAACCGACGATGCTGGCCGCCATCAGCGCCTTCGACGCCGGGTGCTCGGGCTTCATGCCGGCGAACAGGCCGAGCGGCACGCCGATCACGATGGCCAGGACGAGCGCGCCCACGGCCAGTTCCATGGTGGCCGGCAGGCGCTGCAGGATCAGCCGGATCGCGTCTTCCTGGTAGACGAAGCTCTTGCCGAGGTTGCCGTGTAGCGCACCGTCGACGAAGGCCAGGTATTGGCGCCACAGCGGCTGGTCGAGGCCGAGCCGGGCGATGGCTTCGAGCCGCTCCTGCTGGTTCATGTCGTCACCGATCAGAATGTCCACCGGGTTGCCGATGGCGTGCAGACCGACGAAGACGATCACCGTCATCAGCATCACCACCAAGGCCGCCTGTGCGATGCGGCGCAGCAGCCAGCCCGTCATGGCGCGGGTTCCGTGTAGGCGGGGAATGCCGCCGGCACCCATTCGTCGCCAAACAGCTCGGGCTCGGCGTAGCGTTCCATGGCCGCGTAATGCAGCGCCACGTCCTCGGTGAACAGCTTGCCCGCCAGGCCCTGGGCCAGGCGTTTGGCGCCGTCGCTGATCTGCGGGATGTCGCCGGCCACCGCGCCGTGCGACAGTGCCGACGGGTAACAGAAGCAGTGCACGCGGTCCAGGCCGGGGCAGGCGCCCGGCGTCTTCTCCTGGAATTCGAACAGGGCGCCGAGGTCGGGCGACATGGCCAGCTCATCGTCTTCCTGGCCGGACTCGGGCTGGTAGCGGTCTTGCCACAGGCGCACGGCAGGCGCGAAGGCGGTGAACTCGGGGCGCAGGCTCCAGTCGAGATGGAAGCCGGTGCAGAAGATTAGGAAGTCGGTCGCCAGCGCGCCTTTTGCGGTGTCGAGCCGCAACGCGCCGTCGCTGCGCTGCGCGGCGCCGGACACCGCGGCACCGAGGTGGAAATGGGCGTTGTCAAAACGCGAGACGCGCAACGTGCTGCCGTGCGGGGGCGGCACCTGCTGCACGTTCACGTAATGGCGGAAGCGCCATTTCCAGTCGTCGGGCAGGGCCCAGAAACCCTGGGCCACGCCCGGGCTGCCCGCGCCCTTGCCCTTGTTGATACGCGGCAGCTCGGCGCGCCGCACCAGCAGGTCGACACGGGCCGCGCCGGCCTCCAGCGCGGTGGCGGCGCTGTCCATGGCCGAGGCGCCGCCGCCGATCACGGCCACGCGCCGGCCGGCCAGCAGGGCCGGGTCCCAGTGGTCGGCCGAATGCGCCCAGTGGGTGCGCGGCAGCGCGTGCGCCCAGTCGGGCACCCAGGGGCCGCCCAGGCCGTCGCGGCCGGTGGCCAGCACGGCGTGGCGGGCCAGCACGTGGTAGCGGGCGCCGCTGGCTGCCCGATCGGCTTCATCGGTTTCATCGGCCAGGTCGAGCCGTACCAGGCCATCGGCGCGTGGCGTCACCGCCAGCACACGCTGCCGGTTGCGCACGTCCAGCGCCAGCACCTTGCGGTACCAGCGCAGGTAGTCGGCCCACTGCAGGCGCGGGATCTTGTCGAGCGCTTCCCAGGCGTCCAGGCCGAACTGCGCCTCGAACCAGGCCCGGAAGCTGAGGGCGCCCAGACCCAGGGCCGGGCCTGTGAGCTCCTTTGGCGAACGCAGGGTTTCCATACGTGCCGTGGTGGCCCAGGGGCCTTCGAAACCGGCCGGCGAGCGGTCGAAGATACGTGCCTGCACACCAAGGTGCTTGAGCGACGCGGCCAGCGCCAGGCCGGCCATGCCGCCGCCGACGATGGCGACGTCGAGCACCTTGTCTTCGCCGACTTTGCGTGGCGGAACCCAGCGCTTGCCGGGCAGGCCGAGCCAGGCGAGGTCTTGCCGCAGGCGGGCTTCGAGAGTTTCAAGGCCGGTGGCGTCGGTGGCGTGTGAATCGGCCATGGTGTGTTTTTTGAGAGGGTGGATCGGGTGCGAAGTTGTCATGGCGAGGTGCTGGCGTCGGCCGGGGCGGTCTGCAGCAAGGTGGCGTGTTCGGCCACGTCGTGCTGCACGAAGCCGGGCAGCGCGGCGGCGGCCTGCAGCAGTGCATCGGCCAGGGCGCGCACCGGCGCCGTCAGCGGACGCGACTGCGGCGTGATCACGCCGAAGAAGAAGGGGATGTGGGTGTCGAGCGGGCGCACGGCCACGCCATCGAGCGGCGCGCCCAGGGCTGTCAGGGGTTCGAGCACGGCCACGCCCAGGCCGGCACGCACCAGGGCCTGGGCGTTGATCGACGAATTGGTCTCGATCAGCGCACCGTGCTGGCCCGGCTGGCCCGGCTGGCCCGGCGCACGGCCAGCCTCGGCCAGCACCGCGTCAAGCCGGTGGCGCAGCCGGAAGGGGTTGCTCATGGTGATCAGCCGGCGTTGTGCCAGCGCCGCCAGCGGAACCGTGGCCAGCTTGGCCAGCGGATCTTTCTTCGGCAGCACGGCCACGCAGGCGAGTTCGCCGATCCAGTGCAGCTGCAGGCCGCGGTGTTCGAGCGGCAGGCTGCTCGCGCCGAGCTGCACCGCGCCGGAGATCACCGCATGCACCACCTGTTCGGGCGAGGCGGTGCGCAGTTGGACGGGCGCCGCGCCGTGCCGGGCCTCGACGCTGCGCAAGGCTTGCGGGAGCAGGCCGACCGACAGCGCCGAGGTGGCCGCCACCAGCAGCGGCTGGGCGTCGCCGCGCGCGATTTCGGCTGCGCGCTCGTGGATGCGGCGCAGGCCGGCGAGGGCGCGCTCGGCGTCTTCAAACAGCAGGAAGCCCTGCTCGGTGGGGGTGACGCGCGGGCCGTTGCGGGTAAACAGCGGGTAACCGATCTCGGCCTCGAGCTCCTGCACCAGCCGGCTGATGGCGGGTTGCGACCGCGTCAGCAGCTTCGCCGCGCCGGTGACGCTGCCGGTCGACATGACGGCAGCGAAGGCTTCGAGTTGGCGGAGTTCCATGCGGCTAGATCATCCAAATTACGAATCATGAGGTATTCAGTATGCGATTTGCAAATGATAAATTGCTATGAGCATATTTGGAAATTGTTTTGGCGTAACCGTGGCGGTGCGCGCAAGGGGGCAAGACCAGCAGGCCATCGAAAGTGTCCTGGGCGCGGGGGAAGCCCCGTTTTTGTTTTTACAACGCCGCGCCGGCCACCGCGCTGGTGCACAGGCGCGCCGGCTCGCCCGAGGCCAGCCAGACCCGTTCCCAGAGCATGGCACCGCCGACGATGTGCAGGCCGTCGGTCAGCGCCGCGCGGGTGTGGAGCCGCACCGGCGCCGGTGCGGCGTCGTCCCACCAGCGTGACTGTTCCAGCCGCGACTCGGCGGCCTGGATCTCGGGTGTGGCAAAGCGCCACAGCGAAGTCCCCATGAGGTCGGCCGTTGGCCGGCGCCATTCCTGCAGGCGTGCGGGCGAGGCCGCCAGCAGGCGGTGGTCGGTATCGGTGACCAGGTGCATCGGCAGGCTGCTGGTGCGCACCAGGCGACGCAGCGCGCAGTCGTCTGGCGGCGTGCCGCCGAGCAGGCGCAGCACTTGTTCGATCACGTCCTGCTCTGGCACCAGAGTGCCCGATTCCCAGCGCGACACGGTGGACTGGTCCACGCCCAGCACCGCCGCGACATAGGCCTGCTTCAGCGCGCGCAAGCGCCGCAGGCGGCGCAGTCGCAGGTGAAAGGCGGGGAACACGGTGAGCGCAAAAGTCATCACAAAACGGCCAGGCTACGTGCAGGGGCGGGGGATGTCCGCATTATGAACCGCGGCCTTGCCGCGCAGGGCCTTCAACGCCAGCCATGCCGCCGCCAGCGACACCAGCAAACCCAGCCATGCCGCCGCCGGCCAACCCCGGCGCTCCACCACCCAGGCCATCAGGGGCGGGCCGGCCAGCGAGCCGCTGGCGCCGAACTGCGCCAGCAGGCCGTACGCCGCCGCCGTGCGTTCCGGCCCGCCGGCCACGGCCGGCAGCATTGCAAACGCCAGTCCGCCGTAGATGCCGAGCACCATGTTCAGCACGATGGCGGCCGATCCCATGACCAGCGGATTGGTGGTGCCGCCGAAAACGGCAAAGGCCAGCACCGCCGGCAGCAGCAGCGAGGTGGCGATCAGCGGCCGGTGCAGCCCCGGGCGGTGCACGGCCCAGACGGCGAGGGTGCTGCCGGCCACGGTGGAGAACGAGGCCAGTGCGGTCCAGCGGCCGGCATCGGCCACGCCGAGCCCGGCCTGGGCCACCAGTGCCGACGGCAGCAGCGCCAATACGCCGATGCCGAACAGCGCGAAGCCACCGAAGGACATGGCCAAGGCCCAGGCCGACGGACTCAATGCTGCGCCTGCGTCAGCGCCGCGCTGTGGCCGTGAGGTTTCGGCAGGTTGCGCAGTCTCTTCGGCCCAGCGGCGGGTGGCCCACAAGGTCAGCAGCATCAACGCCGCCGCCACACTGCTGGCCAGCACGGCAGTGCGCCAACTGCTGACGGCGGCCAAGGCGCTGTGGCCCCAGGCCCCCACCGCCAGGCCGACCGGCACGAAGCTGCTCCAGACCGCCAGCAACTGCGGTGCGCGGCGCGGGCCGGCCTGTGCGGCAATCAGCACCGGTGCCGAGACCACCACACCGAGATAACCGGCGGCTTCGACCAGGCGCCAGGCCGCCAGCGCGGCCAGCCCCTGCGCGCTGGCCAAACCCAGGCTGGCCACGGCCAGCAACAGCAGCGCCGCCAACAGCGCGCGCTGCAAGCCCAGGCGTTGTGCCAGTACGCCAGCGCGTGTGCCCAGCAGGGCGCCGCCGGCTTCGATCAAGGCGATCAGCACCGCCATCGTCGCAAGCCCCAGGCCCAGGTCGGCGCGCATGGTCGGCGCCAGCGTTGCAAGCTTGCCGATCTGTGCGGCGGCCAGCACGCCAGCCGCGTAGTACAGAAACAACCGAAACCAGATTTCACGCCGCACGCCGCACCCCGCTTTTCGCAAAACACCGAGCATAGGCATGCTGGAGGGGCATCGCCTGCATAAAAAATGCGGAGTGGCCGGGCAGGGGGCAGGTCCGCCATGCCGGAGGCGATCACGACGCCACGGGATTGGTCTGAAATATTTTCGTCAATGCTTCGCGCAACTCTCTCAGCCTGGGCGGCTTGCTCAGCACACAGTCCACATGCCCGGGTGTCACACCGTCGGAAACCAGTCGCTGCCCCCAGCCCGTCAGCAGGATCACAGGCGTTGACGGCGACAAATATTTGATGGCCGTTGCGACCTTGTGCCCATCCACGTAAGGCATGCCGAGGTCGGTAATCACGACGGCGAATGGATCGCCCTGTTCTTGTGCGCCGTGGAAGGTGTTGATGCCGGCTTGACCGCCGTCGGCCGCCACCACCGTATGGCCATCGAATGCCAGGATGTCGCGCAGCGAGCGCAGCACAAGGGGGTCGTCATCGACGATCAGGATGCGCAAATGCGACGGCGCGGTGCTTGCGTCGGCAGGCGACACCGCTTCTGCAACACCGGTGGGGACCAGGAAGCTCATGCGCACCGTTGTGCCGATGTCCAGCTCGGATTCCAATTCGACGCAGGCGCTGTGCCGCTCGATCATCCCGTACACCATGGCCAGCCCCAAGCCCGTCCCGCGCTCTCCCTTGGTCGTAAAGAACGGCTCAAGGCAACGCCGGCGCGTATCTTCGTCCATGCCCATTCCGGAGTCGCTCACTTCGATGAATACATGCCGCGACACGGTCTGCTTGTTCCTATCGGGCACGCCGGCAACTCTGGTGCGAAGTGTCAAGGTGCCGCCTTCGGGCATGGCATCGACCGCATTGAAAACGAGGTTCGTCAGGGCTTCGCGGATTTCACCCTCGACGCCCATGAAGAATGGCAGATCGGGGTCAAGCTCGGTCCGCAGCTTGATCACGACGCCACGCTGCTGAGGCATGTCGCTCCAGCGCGCCCGCGTCAGGTCGGCGACCTGCTGTATCAGGAGATTGGCATTCACCGGACTCAAGGTCAGCTGTGTTTCACGCTGCCGGTAAAACTCCCTCATCCGGGCGACTGTCGCGGCCACATCGTCAATGGCGCGCTGGATGACCTCCAGGTAGTTGCGGCCGCGCGCGCTCAGGTTTTGCTCCGTCTCCAGCAGCAGTTCCGTGTAGAGCGCGATGGGAGAGATGGCGTTGTTGATGTCGTGAGCGATGCCGCTGGCCATCTGGCCGAGTGCGCGCAGACGCTCCTGCTGCATCACCGACTGCTGCGTCTGGCGCAAATCGTCGTAGGCCTGCTGCACGGCCGCGTACAACTGCGCCTGGTTGGCCGAGAGGGCAACGTGTTCGCACAATTGCAGGAGGAATTCGCATTCGCCACTGGCAAAACTGTTGGCTTCCTTTCGGGCCACCACCAATACACCGAATACCGTGCTTTCGACCAGCAAGGGCGCCATCACCAATGCCCGCAATCCGCTGCGCGCCAGCAGCTGTGGGAAAGGAAACTCCACCTGGCTGATGTCGGCTTCGTAGACCAGGTGTCCGCGCACGCAGTGGGACAGGCCGTTTTCATCAATGGTGATGCGGGCGTTCTCGGTCATTGCGAGCTCATGTACCAGAGCCTCGCTGCGAAGGCCGACGCAGGTCACGACCAGCGAGTTTTGCGGCTGGTCGTATAAATAGAGGCAGACAAAATCGATCGGCAACTGGTCTTCCAGGCTGCGTATGACGACCTGAAAGATGCTCCGCAAATCCTGGCGAGCCCCGGTGGAGCGGGTGATCTGATGCAGCAGATTCAGGCGTTCGAGTTGCGCATGTGCTTTGTGCTCGGCCTGTTGGCGGACCTGGATCTCGGCTGCAAGCGCCTCATTGGTCTTGAACAGTTCATCGCGCGAGACGGTTGTCAGCTTCAATTTTTCCGTCATGCCATCGAAGGCACGGGCAAGTTCGCCTATTTCGTCCTGAGAGTTGACGCGCAGGGCGAAATCAAGATTACCTGCGCCAACCAGCGTCGTGCCTTCGCGAAGTTTTTCCAGTGGCCGCATGACGCTTCTTCGCGTAATCAATATGGTCACGGCAACAGCCAGCATGACCAGCACGCCGAAAGCGATCACGGCGGCATTCGCGCGCTGTTGCGCGTCGAGTACCGCTTGGCGACTCAGCCCCGACAGCACCAGGGCGTCGGAAATCATGGCCTGGGTCTTGTTCGAGATCTGCCCCGACAGCCGGGATTCCAGTTCCTCAAGAACCTCGTTTCGGCCCTGGTCATGTTCGAGTTCATGGCGATTCGTCACCAACAAACTGAACAATTTCTCGACCTCTACCTGGTTGCGCCGCAGGTCGTCGATGATCTCCGCATCACCCGAATCGACGAACCCCATTTTTTCCGCGAGAAATTTCGAGAAAGAGGTGGACCGCAGTTGCCACTGATCGCGCGCGCGGTCTTCGTGATGGAGTTCATATTCCATCGAGAGATATCTGAGGGCCGTCACCGCACGCAGGACTTCGCCCGCTTGCTCGTTCTTCAAGAGCTCGCGTTTCATCTGCAGCGTCGTAAATAACAAAACGCCAACAATAATTGCGACAACTATTCCAAAAAACAGTGCGGCCAGATTGAGTCGTGTTGAGATTTTCATGGTGAAACTCTCAGTGTATGATGGTCACAACGGATGGACTGACGGATTCCAAGGTCTCAATATGGATATTATTGAGATAATTTGGTACTTTTGCCTTGTCGGTCAGCTTGTTTTTGATCGCCCATCGAGCTTCATCCTCCAGGGCCAATATCAGGCCTTGGTCCAGGGAAATGTCAAATCGATACGATGACCACGATGCCTTCAGTGTATTAATGTCTATTTTGGTCGTTTTGGACACGATTTCCTGGGCCTCGTCTGGACTGTCATTGCACACTTTGGCCCCCTGGATCAGGGCACGAAGAATTTTCTTGATGGCTTCAGGGTGCTCGGAGATATAACTCTGAGTTCCAACCATGTTATAGATGCTTTCGTAAACTTCCTGGCCATAAAAAATAACACCGTTGCTGCCAAGCTTCCCCATCGCCGCCCCAAGGAACGGTTCCCATATGGCAACAGCATCTATATCGCCATCTGCCAGTGCGGTGGAGAGTTCTTCTGGTTTGTAGTTGCGCGTGGTCACTTCATTTGGCAGCAATTTTTGCCTGTTCAGAAAAGCATCCAGGGTGAAATGCGCGGATGTACTGAGTGGAACACCTATTTTCTTACCCCTCAGACTTGCGGCTGCGCTGATTCCTCTGTCTTTTCTACCAACTATGCCGTGATCTTTTTCGCCAACGAATATCGTTGCGATAACAGAGATGGGGGTTTTGTCCAATCCCGCAAACATGACTGGAATGTCGGCAACGGTTCCTATATCTGCCTTCTTTTCAATGATCGCGGCCATGGCGGCCTTGCCGCTTGTGTAGGGGTTTATTTTGACAATTAACCCTTCATTGGTGAAGAAATTTTTCTCCTGGGCCACGATGACAGAACAACTCCCGACATATTCATTGTTCGCCGCTATAACTACTTGCTCTCTCGGCATATTTGGAGGTGCAGAGGGCTTGTAGCCGTGCCATGCATAAATACCAAGCGTACCAAGCAATAGGGCAACAACCAGGCCGGCCAGACCCGATAGAGCAAGTGTTGAGATTTTTCCTGAGTATTTCAAGTATTGCATACAGGATTTTTTTGTCATACTGAGTCCTTCAGGCTCTTTATTACCCTCAGGCAAGCCATTGCCGCTTTATTTTCAAGATCCTTTTCCTCATGCCAAGCGGAAACCGAAATTGCCAAAATATTTTTACTGGAAATAGATTTAAAAAGGGCTGCTACTTCTTGATAGGTCGGGCCATGTTTTACGTGATATTTAAGAGCAGGGGTCTCCATTTCCGCATCTACCACATCCGTATCCCAGTGAACATAAAGGCTCTCATTCGCAAAAAGATGACTAGGGACATCAGAAATACTGCAGATGGTGATTTTTGAGATTTCCAATGCTTCTTTTTCACCAGGATCAAGATCACGTGCATCAGACAATATGATGTTTTCTTCCGGGTAGGGTGTCACGCCAATTTCTGCAAGCATAGGTGCGATGACGTCCTGGCGGTCTTTGCGCCAACGGCCTCGTCCGGTAAGCATGGCCAGAGGCATTCCTCCAATATATTTTGTGATTGACGTATCCCAGGTGTGAAAATCACCATGTGCATCCAGCCAAAGTATGCGATCGGGTTGCTTCCCAGCTTTTTGCAAGCCCCCCAGAACGCCCAGCGTGGAGACACAGTCTCCAGCGATGCTGATAGGAACCAGCCCTGCGGTGGCCAAATTTTTGACTTTTTCCGACAAGTCATGGTAGATCTTGCCCATTCTTCTCAATTTTTCATTCGGATCTTCAATGTCCGTTTCGTGAAGCTCTGAAGGCGCGATTACATCCCAGGCATGGCCATCTATCTCCTGGACGCGGCAGAGACCATCTCGTCGTTGCCCCATCAGAAATGGGACGATAAGGCGATTGTTCATAACCATGTTTCCGAGTTCATCTCATAACCCAATAACGTCATCATCTTGCCGACCTGCTCACTCTCACCCAATGAAAGTATCAGGTCATTTCGCTTGTTCCATCTTTTTTGCTTTGGTACTTCAGTGGCCATCATGACTGGAAGATTTTTGGGGATATCCATTTCAGGCAAGCCCAGGTATTTCTCTATTTTCCTGATTGCCATATCTGGTGCGGCCAAGAAATCCTCGAACGAAAGTTGAAGTGTTTTTACTCCACTGTCAAAAACAGCTTTGTGAGCGGAACTCCATTGATTGAGGCAAACATCTTCCAGTTTTGCTTCCAAAAAATCTCTCCAATTAGGCGGTAGATCGAATTTCCACCACCATTTTCCAAACGGAACACGGTCTGAGTATCCTTCGATGCGTAGATTCAATCCGGCGCGTCTTAGATCGTGAGAGAAAAATCCTACCGGCGACAGCCACCCATCCAGAAGGCCGTTAACCGTTTGCGCATACCCTCGTGTCAAATGGATATATTTGATGTCAGCATTTGGGAAAAGCGCTTCGTACATCCCGACTCGATAAACGTCCGGAGGTGTTTTAAAGAGTAAAACTTTATTTTTTGCATCGTCCTCGGTGAACGGCCTTCTACCATTTCGAGGCACTACAAAAGGTGGTTCTTCTATTTTTAAAGGTTCGTTAAACCACCTGATCGGATCGGAGGTTGGCCAGGCATCATAATAATTTGATTTCCATGGCTCATTTTTGAAAACCGCCGAGAGAATGGTCTTCTTTAAACTATCGTACTCCTGATGGGGATTATTATTATTAATATTATTAATATTATTAATATTATTGTTGTTGTTGTTTAATAGTTGGTGCAAAATGTATTTTAGGTTTTCTCGCGAAGCATCGCTAGAAAATTCTGCTGGAAATTGCACCAGAAATCTTTTCTCCCATGTGTTCGCAAGAAAACTCGCATCGAGAGAAGTATTCGATTGCACCGTCAAATCGTCAAAAATATTGTCAATTAAAGCTTGTTTATTTTTCAGGTTTCCAATGGCATCGCTGTTCGAATTGTGTCCAAAACCATTTTCAGTCAGTATCAGAAATGGTTCTATTTCACCGGTTAGCGATGCAATAGCCGGATGCACTTCCAATGCATGCTTCACCAGGCTTGATCCGGACCGAGGACTGCATAAAATTACCGCCACGGTCTTGATCAAGGAATGCAACTCGCAGTGGGGAACACTGCGAATTGCATTTACGGTGCGAACGAGCTCTCTCACTTTTAATTATTTTCCTTGATTCTTTTCATCAGGAAGGCATGAAATATTTTTGTTTCTGCCTTGTCTGCAACTTCGCGTCCAATCGCTTTCACCGAGAAACCGGCTGCTTTGGCGAGTTTTTTAATTCTGTCGGTTTCTCCAAAATTGGAGTGTATGAAGTAGATGCGTCCTCCTGGATTCAGGTGGTTATCTACTTCCGAAAAAAATCTGGTATTGGTTTGAAAATCAGTATCCCACTGTGCCCTGGCAACAATGTCATGTGCGAATTTGTCTCTGAACGGGATATTTGCCGTGATGACATCGAATTTTTGTCCGGCAATATTTTCAAATAGATTGGACTTCACGACTTTCATGATCTTTTGAAAGCCATGCATCTTGACATTGTGTCTTGCGCTCTTGATTGCCGCAGGATTGATGTCAACCCCGACCACTTTACCGGCCCCTTGGTAACAAGAGAAGATGGCAATAACTCCTGACCCTGTTCCAACATCCAACACACTTTCGCCGCTTTGCACCTGAAAGTTTTTGACAAGCGGCTTGCTGTCCGTGAACGGCCAAAAAGTATTTGGGTAGACCAAAAATTCTTTTCCAAGATATTTTATGATTTTCCCATCGGCAGGAACTGACTTGAATAGCTTCTGCCGACCTTTTTGCCAGCGGTCTATGCGTAGAGCTTCCGGGGTCGATGCTGATTCCATATGTTTCACCTATTTGGGTATGGTCATTAAAAATTGCCAATCGAAAAGATTTTGGTCTTTATGTCATCTCGGGCGTGCCTCCACTTGAAAAATTTTCCTTGGGAATTTTTTGTATGGCCTGACGGTCGTGGTGCGAATAATCATCAATTTGAAAGGTAACTATTTGTGTTTTGGGAGTCGCTTGACATCGGTGTGGTGAATTGACGCGTAGGAATTTCGATCCAAAATGTGCTTCCAACCCCAAC
>Ga0307514_10002430_pt1 | contig 19428 bp, 16 predicted proteins | sample 16_EM_MG_FD_203088 | JGI IMG/M metagenome (GOLD analysis project Ga0307514, IMG submission 203088) | Populus trichocarpa ectomycorrhiza microbial communities from riparian zone in the Pacific Northwest, United States - 16_EM | ecosystem: Host-associated > Plants > Roots > Unclassified | place... | reverse complement strand
GGACTTATTTCGCTCAGGTGACTTATTTGTGTCGGCCCCTGGTACTTATTACGACTTATTTTGGCGGGAAGGACCCTGGCTTATTGCTTATTGACTAATTTCTACTAAACGTCCCTTATTGACACTTATTGACGCTTACTTCACTTATATAAGTCAAATAAGCAAGATCGAGGTTCGCTGATGAGAGGTGCATTATAGTCAGATATGATCCGACTGAGCAGCACCACCTTCGTTGGGTTGCGAGTCATCTGTATATGAGGATGATGGGTGGGTGGCGGGAGAGGTGGGGGTTGACCAGAAAGTCGCCATTCAATGAAGGTGGCGTGTCGTACGACCTTTTCCTTTCGTTCCAGCCACATTGTCATTTGTGTGAACTCGTCTTTGAAGTTTGTTGATTTGTAAGTGTCCTTCACAAGATCAATATGGAGCCGTTCGGTGTACTCCGTGTTATAGTTGTCGGTGGCCCCGTAGTTTCGAATCGATCCCACATAATGTTGCATGGAGTGGAACTTTGGGATGTTGAATGAGTCCCGGATCCCAAGCTCTATAAAGATATCCTTGTCGTCGTGGAAGGTGGAGAGTGATTCCGTCAACAGTGCAAGAGTTTCATCGGTCTGCGATGGGAATTGGGCAATGTGGAGAAAATCGAGAACGCTGCGGACAGCGCAAACAAGGCGAACAGCGGAAGCACCTTGCAGTGTGCGCATGTCAATGATAAGGCCCAAGAGAATTCGGCACATGTCAGCATGTTCCTTGCCTGAGACACGGGAAAGGGAGGTGATTCCCTTTGAGAAGATGCGAATGTTGTGATTTGGAGGGAGGCGGCGGCACCGGGCGTCGATCTCTGCCGAACCATATGCTTCACAGACCCATGAGACGATATGCTTGATGACACCCTGATAAAGCTGATGCAGGATATCCGGAGTGATGGATTGAAAGATGTGGACATAGGGGAGGTTCGCCCAAAAGGGTTCAACCACCGGTTTTATACCAGCACCCTCACACGCTTGAGCATATGTGGCGGGACCGTCATCGAGGGAGCTTAGCGCTTCGAGGATTGGGTCAAGATCCCTGGGTTTGAAACAATAATTCTCGCCGAGTTCATCCTTTGCAATTGGACAAATAGGACAGTGCTTTGAACACGTGACGAGGCATTGTTCAGGATAGTCTCCGACAAAGACGGCAAGAATGGGGTGGCATTTGCGAACAACGCCATCACCTGTTGCAAGTTCGATCCCTGTAACACCAGCGGGTCCAAGTGGTTGGAGAATCTTGGCCATACAGGCATGGAAAAGGTTTGCCAGAGCATGGCGGCGGCTACTCTGGTTTTGGATGTGTTCTAATCGGGTGGCGGGGAGGTAACCAAGTAGGGTTTGGGCATGGAGGGATGGTTTACGTCGAATTTCTTTCGGGATGTTCCCGATCGTGAGGTAGATAGGATAGGCGGCTTTGTTGCGGAAAAGGGTAAGCTGAGTCTTATCGGTTGAAATTAGGAGTGGAATGATGGTTGCGCCTGGGTGGTCCTTTTCGAGTTCAACCTGTCGGTTTGTTGTGAGAACAATGAACGCTTCTGTATATGTTGAAGACCTACCTGTGTTGCCCACCACCATCTTCCAGTGTGGATGTCAGAATAGATCTGGATGGTCTGGTCTTCATCTGCATAGTGTCGCTCCGGTGCAAACTTCATCGAGGATGCGAATTCGGGCCTCCCAAACAGGTCCTTGATACAGGCGAGGATATCGCGGTGATACACATCGAACGCTTCCCTGGCAATGACCACCTCCTCTCGTTTGAATTTTCCTCGACCGGGCAGATGGTCGATCAAACGGTTGAGTTCGCGTGGGGTCTTGTATGAGAGACCCAGCCTTTCATGAACCTAGAACAAAAAGGATTGATTGCCTGTCGATTGACCCTCGGGATGAGATAGACCGACCTCTTCAAGTTTGAGTAGTTCTGCAAGCGAGGTGGAACTTGGACCTTGGAGCTTAGCCCACTTCGCTACTTCCCAATCGAGTTTCGAGGCAAATGGGCTGTATGGGTTTGAACCGGCGTCTCCCCCGAGCAGCGCAGCATAGGCATCATTGGTTGAATCAACCAATTGCATTGGTTCACCCACATGGGGGTTCGGGAACTCAACAACTTTCGGTGTCACCCAGGTTCGGTTGCGAAGGTCTCCGGGAGATGGAGAAGGCTGTGAATCTGAGTCTGATGTACTATCCGAAGATACAGACATGGAATCCGCCTTGTCTAAAACGGGAGGCTCCCAACCTGTTGGTGACGACTCGAAAATATCTTCATCGCCATCTTCATCATCCCATCCATCATCACTCTGTTCACTCTCTGAGTTGTTACTAGAGGCGTCTGGGGATTCTCGGTTGAGTGAGGGCAGTCTGTCCGAGTCATCGGCAATGGGAATGGACAGAGAGTCCCGTGGTACCGAGACTGGCTGGAGATCTAGTTGCTGTGGTGGTCTGTGGCGATGGCTTTTGTGGGCAGAATAGGGGCGGGGAGATTTTCTTTTTTTTGCAAGGCGTTGGCAGAGAGGATTCGAAGTCTGGGAAAGATGAGCTCGTTGTGATTGAAAAGGCTTTAGGCACCCCAGGCATCTTGTTGGTGAGGCGGCAGTGGACATAGGGGATGATGAATGAAACAGGGAGACAAGGGGTTCCACGTGCGGTGGGATCCCGACATAAAAAGCAAGTGCCAAATTCGGCGAAAAAAAAAAATTATTTCTCCCTGACCACGATTCTTGTGCCGTCTAGTCTGGTCTCTACCCAATGGTTCAAAAAAAGAATGCACAAGGTGCCATCGAGGAAAACATTCAACCGGTGACACCGAAAGGCCAAACCGCTAAGGGAACTAAAAAGAATGGTGAGCAGCAGGATCTCCACTGGGGTCGTTGTACAACGACACACCATCACTGATAATCACATTGGTGCGACCTTGACATCTTATCAACTACAGTGAAAACAGATGGTGAGTGCCAAATGTAGCCAGGTGAGACATGCTCACCACCACCAGCGTTGAATCGAAGGAGTGAAAGGAAAAAGAATGAAAAAACCAAGTCGGTCAAAAGTGGAAAAGGGAAAGGTGTTGTCACCTGGCTATCGTCTGAAAACTGCATGCGAAAAGCTGACCTCTGGCACCAGGCACGCAGAAGTCCCGTAAACGTGGGATTGAAAACACAGAGGAAGCCCCTGCAAAAAAGAAGGGCAAGAGTAAGTCATCGTACCATTCTGACAAGAACCCCTGCACACACTCACATTAACTACGGAGTAGCAGAGACGAAGCCAACCGCTGCTCGTCTGTCCACTGCTACTAATTGCAATCGCCTACCAGTACTGACAAAGCCTGCAGGGTACCCTGCTGCAAGATTGGATGGTTCGGAAGAGAAGGTCACTGATGTGAACAAAATCAAGCCTGCGAAAAGTGGTAGGTCATTTCAAAAGGACTTACATGACGTGGGAGCTGACTGTTTGAATCCCGAGGCCCCTCAAACATCGGAGTCGGCAAAAAAGTGGCCGAGGCCATTGACACCGAGAGCACAAGTGACGATGCCACGTCCAACGACATCTCCAGTTCAGAGCGATATGGCATAGGTGAGGCTGACTCTGATGCTGAGCCTTCTTCAAGTGGAAAAGAGGAGCTGGAATCGGTTTCTGATAAGAAGGTTGGTTCGCGGAAGCCATCTAAAAAGGTTTTGGAAACCGCCGCAAACGAGGTCGGCGATTTCAATAGCCAGCACCACAGACGAACTCGAGGAACTCACCAAACAATAGCGCCCATTTTTCCCCACTGATGAACAGGTCCCCACCGACGTATCCAAGGGAAAGAAAAACAAACCAACACCTGCGGTCAAGGTCAAGGTCGAGAACATCAGCGCCAACGAAGACGATGAAGACGACGATGAAGATGGGCGTCATGGTAAAGGCCAAGGTGGCGACACCCAGATGGCAAGCGCCATTTATAGGAAGGCGCTCAAAATGCTCAAACGGGAATTGTACTTCGAAATTTTTTTCCCGACTGACACCGAAAAAGAAGGTCTACCGTACAGGTGCTGGACTTCTGCAGTCGCATCCATGAGACAGATTGAAGGTGGGACTGCATTCGCGAACAAATTGTTCTATGTGTATGGGTATAACGGGGTGGTGAGTCATATTCGCCAGTGCTTCTCCTCGAAAATCGATATGATCTCGCCATCCCCCTCTCAGCTCGATAAGCGTATCAGCTCTATCAGGAACACACTTGTTATGAAGTCAAAGGACTGTCACGATCGTTACTACTCTACTAAGGCAAAGAAATCTGCCGCTCTCAAGGACGATCGTTACGTCTACCCCGGAGACCCTGTAAGTATTGACCACACTCAGGATTTCAATGGATATGACACCTGCGACAGGACACCCCTGCGAACACGGAACTTGTTTACCGAAACGACCTGATCTGCGACATTCTCAAGCAGACGTTCTTTGATGTTCGAGACACCCTTCCGAAACTCTTCCCGGAAGAGTTGGCCGCTCGCGTCAACGAAGATGGGTACATTGAAATGCCAGAACCCTTGGTGGCATCTGCCGCGACGCTCGTAAGTGCTCTCTTTTCCACCACGCTGGCATTCTTAGTTTGTGGGTAAAGGTTTACGGTCTCCTCCGCCGCGATACACTGCCGAAAGACAAGAACGGCTGGATGTTTTCAACCGAGGCCCACCACTCGACATACCTCAAGCATATCAAGTCCCTTAAATACCTCAAGGACAAGAACAATGCCGGATATTCAGTTCTCCTCGCAAATATCTACCGAAAAGCCAGGTCAGTGGGCATTGACTTCACTGAGTCTCGCGCTCCCGACTGACCCTCAGTATGATCAGCGGTGTGACTACACCTAACACGGCTGCCACAGCTCTCGTCAAGATGGACCCGGCTCGTTTGTCTCAAACATACGACTGAGAGGGAATGGAGGAACGACCCGTGTAGGGCGTGTGGGGTACGGTAAATGTCGCTCAATAAACAAGCAATGTATTCGTCCAAGATATAAACACAAAATGACTGACTTTAAACGTCTATACCTTGGTTATTTCAGTCATCTAAGTAAAAGTCGGATGTTAACCGTTTTTTACGCTCATTTAATGTTATTGAACGATCGGGGGTTTTCCTGATGCTCCTGTTGGTCCTCGTGCCAATGGTTATAGCTGGAAGTTATCACCTACATGGAAGTGACTCTTGTCCACGGTTGCATCCCGTAATTGTCCTGCATTCACTTCTCCCTCGTTTGATCCACGCAAGGCGGCTTCGGGGGGCGCTGTGAAAAATGGGCGTCCGCTGCCAAACGTTCAGGATTCACAGCCTGACCACCCCGATCGCGTCTGATGATCCACTGCGCGTCTGGTCGTATTGAGCGTCAACTATCTTCGGTATCCCGTCCTGCAAGGACGAACGAATATACAGCGCCCCGCCGAACCCGAATAGGGACCTTTCATAGCTGCAGTAGGTCAGCTGAGAGTTGTGGTGCTTGGATATTCGGTTTCAGTCATCGCAAAACATATCTCGGCGAGCCGAGAATCGTGATTAGCTCAAACGTCCGCAAGTCGGATGCTTCCCGCACGCGTGCCGAATAATGTACTGCAGAATCACGGGGCACATTCCATAACATCAACAAAACCCATTCAGCTCGAGACATCGAGACACTAAGAACACAAGTACACACAGAATCTAACGAATCAGTTTCAAGTTCGTCACCCCATGAATTCTCGCAGCGCCGCCATGTGCGCAGCTCTCTTCTTCATTATTTCACTATGTACTATGGTGCTTCGCAGTTCCACCTCGAGCTGGGGTCCGATTAGTCTCAATGAATACAGTTGAAGAATACAACCGGTAGCGCTTACTTGGAGAAGTTTTTCCGACTCCCACATTCTAGTTGGCAGACTCTCTAGCGAAACGTAAAGTGCAGGAACCGACTCACAAAGGAGCAATTCGGGTTCCCCGATTTTAAGAATTGCAAAGGCAAGGCGGAAAAGAACATCCATGCCATTAACCAAGAATATATCCCAAACCCTAAACAAAGTCTGAGAACCGTCAGCCTCTCGCTTGAGGGGAGGGGGGCGTCTATTACCTCGACTGGGAGACAATCGGTGAAGAGTGAAAGGAACCAAGAAAAGCAGATCGCAGTCAAGTCAACCCCAAGACCTGCCATGTGGACATGGAGTTTCGGAAGGTATTCCTTCACGAAGTCGAGCAATACGAGGGGGCAGGCACGAGATGGGAGGAGTGACGGGGCAAAAAAATCCTCCGGGAGAATGCGCTCGATGATTGCACAGAGAACCCAAAACGCATCTTCCTCGTTCGCGAACACAAGCAGCAGAGTGGATGTCACGAGGTTCATACCCTGGCAATATCCGACAGAGGGGTTTCGACTGAATGCCGAACACTTTGTCAGCTTCGGCTTCGGTCCCTCTAATAGTAATAACCTCACCGGCTGTATGCTGTCAAAACCCTTCTCAGTTTCTGTACACCAGGACCATCTCCACCGTAGAACATGTTGAGGGGCATGGTCCGCCCTACGTCCTTCTCAACCTCCTTTACCACAGGATCGTCCGGGTCTACGTTCGCCAAGAGGTCATTGAAAAGCCCTGGTTCTTTCATCTCCAAAGCATCCGTACATTCCTGCCAGATCTTCGCGCGGTAGACCAGAGGAATTCCCTGCCTAACCAACCTGTCGAACTCCTTTCGCTCCTCTCTGCTTCCCGAGATGCCGAGTTGAGCGAACCCGATTAAGCCGTCCGTGTGTGCCAATTCCTCCACTTCATCAGCGGTATCTAACCCCAAGAACGCGGAGCCTCCGGAAAGTAACGAGGAAGCAACAGTCGAAGGGTGTGCCTTAGTGGGCCGAAGCTTCGCTCGTTGCCTAACGAAAAGGTCCCACTCCTTCCGAGTAGACTGTTGCCTTTCGTCGTGCGTGGATATCAGGTCCGAGAGCAGCTTCCTGATCGTGTTTGGGCAGACGTGCCTCGGAGTTTCAGAGTCTATCGAGAGGATTGCACTGAGGGGTTTAGACAATATCGAAGGGGCGGGAAAGATGGTTGACGTCCGTTTCTTTGATCTCGTATGAGAAGGTGCGGGGGACGTTGCTCGGGATCTTGCACGTGAAGATTGTGGGACACTTGGCGAAGAACCATCGGGTTGCGGGGAGCCCGCGACAGGCCCAGGTAGTACAGCCGAGGGGTCCGGATCCGGGAGAAGAGGTTCTTCAAAGTATCCCGTTCCATCACAATCACAACTCCCCTTAATTATATCAACCGTTGGGGGACCATCTCCATCTTCTTCTGGCCAGTTGTTATTTTCCGTCCTATCCGCAATCTTAACTCCGGCCAAGCACGCAGGGGCCGAATTATCGCAGTCCTTGGCTCGTAAAAGAAGGAGGAGGTCGTACTGGGAGACGTCGTACATGAACCCAAACCTGTCGGTTAGCAGCTCTTGATTCTTGTCGTCATAATAGACGGAGCACCGCGTGGCTGCGTTTGAAAGGGGCATCGGCGGACGGAAATCACGGGCAGTGATTGGTGTATACGTCTTGGATAGGTATTGGGTCGGCGGCATAGCAGAGACGGGGACAATGGACTCGAGAGGAACCGAACCAGGTTTTCTCGCATTGCTGACAGCGTTCATTCCTGGTGCGGTTGGGCCAGATGAAGAAGCCTCCTGCACTACACTCGTGATCCCCTGAACAGCATCGACAACTCCCGTGAGCTTCTTGGTCTGTTGAGCAAAGAAAGACCCAATCAGAGGGGAAGTGAGCATAGACATAGTACCCTTCCCGTGTCTACTTTTCGTCTTCCGCATGTCAGTGTGAGTTGCCAAAGCCTGGTTAAGCGTTTGTGCAGCATCAAAACCCTCTGGGGTGATCAAGGCCACCTTTGGGCTGAGATCTAGTGCTGACAGTCGATCGTGTTTTTTGTCTCTCTTCTCCTTGGGTTTATCCCTCGACTCGATGCCCTCCTCCCTAGCATTCTTGACCAACCGGAGAGCCAGCCGGGCAATCAACCCGTCGGTATCGGACCCGGTCTCCATCAAAATGCTCCGCGGATCAGATGTCATCACTCGTGTGGCATGAATTATGGCTATGAGGGAGGTCCCTTGGGGAGGTTTCTCGGCATGTTGTGAGGTCATGGAGTTGTTCTCCGAGGGGACTTCGAAGGGTTGAAGGGCCGTAGTGAGGTGAGGGGGGAGAGGTGTTAGCATGGGTGATGTTGGCGAATGAGTGACTGAGGAAAGTCCTTCCGGCAGCGCATGTGTTGTGAGGGAAGGCAAGTCAGCGATGGAATGGGTTCTGCGTTGCTTCGGTCGCGACGGTGCAGTCGAGTTGAGAATAGAAAACCCTAAAGTTCCGAACACACTCTTACTCGGAACTTTCATGGTGGACTTCTCCAAAATCGATGGAGTTGGGGAAGACTTGGGTGTCTGTGTATCATGGGGGGACTTGGGGTTACTAGGATCTTCCGGAGTTAGTGAACTCTGGGATCGATGTGATCTAGTCTTTCCCTTGCCCCATAACATCCCCATCCAGCTCTGGGGAGCCTTCGAACCCTGAGAAGCGGACGAAGAGGGATCATCATCACTGCTGGGAACGATCATGGATGAAGAGTCATCTCTGATCGAGGAAGAATCGACAAGAGGCGAGTTCAATTGATGGGTTGTGGGTTTGACGGTACTCTCTTTGTTGTGCGAAACGAAGTATGATGCAGAAGGGGTCACGACATCCTCTTCCGGGATGCTAGCTGACAGCAGTACCTCATCAGAGAGGGCTTCCGATATTGATATTGCAAGGGACTATGGGCGTGTCGGTCAGTGTGGCAGATTGGTTGAGACAAGATGGGAACTGACGACATTACTCTGACGTCGGTGTATTTGGTGGACGTGCTCGTCGTCGTCAGGAAAGAGAGATTGCAAGACGCGCCTCGCGACGTCGCGTTCAGGTGGTGGCAATTCTCTCAGCAGTTGATTGGCGCGTTCCCTCCTCGCGACTTCCTTCTCTTGAAGTAGCGCCCGATCGTCCTCCAAAGCTTTGTACGTCTTGCGCATGTTTGAGAGGGTAGAAGAAAGTATTCGGAGGGCAGCATGGTACGGGTGACGCGCGGCGTCGGAGGAAGGGTCCTGGAAATCTAGCTTGGATATTGTCGATTGGATGGCTTGATCCGACTGCCTGTGCCAGCGGGTAGTGAGGACTTCCGAAGTGGCGTCCTTGTCTAAGCTGAGACAGTCCTTGTGTAGTTGGAAGGGTATGGCTTTGCGGGGGAGTTTAGCGGTGTCAAAATGATGAGAGTCCGGTTGTTCGACGACGATAACGGGTGCCTGTCGATTCGCCGATCGGTCCCAGAGGCTGGAAACGGGGGAAATAGATACATCGCGGTCGCGCCCACGTAGTGGGTCTACATTCCTGGTGCCGAATCCACGGACACTGCCATCCCAAGTCACGCCGTTGGTTAGACTCGCGTCGTCGGGCTGCAACTGAGATTTAAGAGTGAAGTAGCTGGACGCTGTCCGGGAAGCATCCGATCCTTGACGACCCCTGGACCTGCGGCTCCTGGATGAACCTTGCGTCGGCTCAATAGATAGCGGATGGCTGAGATGGGTTGGAGTTGTCGCCGCCACGGTCGATGATGACGGCTGTGGGGAATCCATGGACGGTATGTGGAGAGGAAATCAACGACTTACGATCGTTGTCCGGCACGTGCTCGACGGGATCTCTCCCTCTCGAATCTCCGTCAGGACCTCTCCTCCGCTCTCGAAGGCAACAAACCTCCCGTCCTTTCAGATGGGCTGGTTCAGCAGCAGCGCTCCAGAGCCGACAGCTGTCTCCAGGGAGGACCGACAAAATTGCTGGGATAAACGAGACGCGTACTTCTCGTGTCTTGACAACACCCATGTCCTCAAACCTGGCGACGAGGGCAGGGCCTGCGCCACAGAAAGGGTCACTTACGAAAAGAGCTGCATAAAAAGCTGGGTGTGTTGCTCTCTTTGCTACTGCTGCGGCACTCTCGAACCAAAAATTGAATTTTTAGATTGAATATTTCAACAAAAGACGCGTGTTGGCCGAACAGCAGAAGAGCGTCTTGCAACAGATGAAAAATCAATCCAACTCTTCCTAGTTCACAGTCACAAACTCCCGTTCTGGTTGTCAAGTCATATTCAAAGCGGCTCACCTTAGAGGCGTCCCCCCTGCACCCTCTCCCTCAGAAATCCACCCTCCCGCGTCTGAATTCGAGGCTAGATTCCACCCTAAGCCACCCGTTGTTCTGTGTTTCATCAAATTGGAGGGTTAGCTTTCCACTCTGCTAGCCGTTTGTTTTGATTGTTTTGAATAAGAACGCACCCTTCTCACACACTTACGTCTCACTTGAGAATACAAATCCATCAAGTTACATAAAGTACTTGCAAGCTTGCCTGCTAGAAAAATACCGACTCAGCGGCGGCAGAAACCCTACTTGCCATGAACGGACTTGTGTGTGTATTCAAGTAAAAGTTCTCTGAAGAGGGTGACATTCAGCAAGGGAAGACGACCACGCGGTAGAACTCACGGAGAGGGGTTTACCTATCCGCCCTCACTCTACTGAAGTACTCGATTGGCTGTCCGTACAAGTAGAGACGTTGTATCGGAAGGGTGGCCCGACAAAACGGTCGGAACTCTCAGATTGCACATCATAAAATACCTGTAGCCTTGTCATATTGACACGGCCGCCTGGGTCTGTGGCATTTCCGCTCTGGCACGGCGCGCGTCGAGGTCTCTGCTGGGAGGGCGCGCCTGTAGTGCGGCAATGCCATCACAAAGGCTGCGCAAGAGGTGTCCATCCGAGGTCTCGCTCGATCGTATCAATCGAATCTTGCAACAGACCAGGTGGCTTGAACGCATACTACTTATGATCCGACGAATGGGGGTTGCGGAACCAGACCCGTTGTCCTGGAAGTCGATTTTGATATCCAAAAGCACACAATCCCTACAAAGTTGATGGTGATGAGATTGATTTCGATGATGGAAGCCCCGCTAAGTTATGCCCACCCTGACCATATAATAAGCCCACGTACTTGTCAGAAAAGCCCAGTCTCCGCCCTACTTTATCCCTCAAGGTTGATAGATCCGACCTTTCGTTCTATCCTTCACCTAACTTTCGTCTCCAGACTGTTATCGATCAGCAATGAACTCTCGAACCACTCGAACGGCTGATTCGAAGCCTGTGAGGGGCAGTACCTGCCCGGTACAAAAGCGACCTCTGACGCTCTCGCTCGCCGAACCCACCAAGAAAGTGGATGACGGCGTTTCTCTCCTGGTGCCTGTCCCGCCTGCGCATCGGAGGACACATACAATACCTTGCCCAATGACCCCGATGACTCCCGGTTTGGACTTTGAGTGGGTTTTCTCACCGCAAGGGTCCCCAAACCGCAGTCGATTGACCCACCGTTTTTCCTAGTGATGGCCTCGAGTCTCCTGAAAGTTGGCAGTCGAGCTCTGCATCGTCTACGTTCACGTTCGACCTGCTGTCCCCGTCAACACCACACCCAGATCGTGGATTGTCGTTTACGGCATGTCCCAGCTCCCCTCTCGACGAAAGTATGGTCTATGCGTTCCCACCACGCAAGCGCCCGGCTTCGACGGGTTTCCCAATGCGTTCCCGGAGACTCTCAGCAGACCACAGCAAACTATCGGTCATCTTTGACTCGCCCCTCTCAGAGGATCCACTGAAGGAGGGATTTTCATCTCCATCCGACGATCGAAAGTACTTTCACGTCAGGTTCTTGGAAGAGGATTCCCCCTTCCCAAAGTCTCCGGACTGTTAACTTATCCTTAGGCCACCGCCTTTGGTCCACTCATTTTCTAATTATTTTTTCTCAAACTCCTGGCGTTTATGGTCTGCTATTTCCTTCCGTCTTTCTCCCATCAAAAACGCATTTGCTCCCCCTGACTGGGGGCAGTTATTTTTCCCGCTTCGTTCGTAGATACTGACTCGACCGTGTATTTCTGCCTGTATCAACCCCCTTCCAGAACTCCCTGACAAAACGCGTTACGCAAATTTTCGAATTTTCTAACAAAACGTCAGCACAGAACCGATAATCGCGCTGAGAGAGTTGGGGGTCAACTGGCCAACCAACCGCTTGATCTGAGTCCAAGTCTGGTGGTGCTGACGTGGACACCACTACCAAAGCCAATCGACGAGGGAAATTCCCCGATGCCAGCTGTTGTCTTGTCTTCATTCCTCGTCGCCGCTCCCAAGGTGCCCTAACTGTCAATCGCAACGTTGAACTCTAGATTTGGTCTTCAATTAGACACCAATTCACTGTTGGGGAAGCCGGGGTGTCATTCATGTGGAGTTGTGACACGGCACTACGGCAGGCCCACGGGGATTGAAGTGTTTCCGACCAACCGCACGACGAGGTGAAGAATGTTGCCGAATTGGAAAGACCTCCCCGCGGGAACTCCGTGATCTCAAAGAACCAAAATTCACCCAGATACCACCCGGTTAGTATCGGTGGGTTTTACATACCCCGGGGCGGGCAAACATTCCTCATTCGGTAAAGCCGTCCCTCAGAAGTCGCGCCACGAGTCGTGAGTGAAATGGACGAACGTCCCTGCGCACAGCGTCACTTCCCCATGAGTAAATCAGATGGGCTTATGCATGCAAAAAGTACCTTGCTTCGATCGCCCGAGGCTCCAACACGTCTTTCCCGCGCCTTTCATACCGACCGGCATGTCCAGGGGTGAGAAAAGTAACTCATCTGAGACCGTCGGCGTACCGTTAGAGATCAGTGGTAACGGGACGCCACAACCGTCAAATTCTTTCCCATTGGTTTGTGCTGAGAGGCGGGTTCGAGCGAAAAAAACGTTCTATCATTGTTGATCAGAGGTCGCCAATATTAGGTCGCTCCGACATCTGAGATATGCCGTCGGTAAACAAAAATACCTTCGGTGTGAGAGATTGGACGAACAGCGGTAGGGTGGATGACAGCAAATCTTAGTCGACACATCTCTACGATTGTCGAAGCGTTTCATTTGGTAAGGTACATCCAGGGCTGACCCTTTCAAGACAAGTCGGTGCTGTCGGTGGGAAGGGGGAGATGCAACAACCAACTGAGGATGGCTTGCAATCTCCAGCAACGTGGTGTTTCGGAACAAAGTTCTTTGATGATTTGTCCTTACACCTCAGTACGGTAGTGTCCTCGTATGCACAGCCACTCTCCTTACTGTTCGGGCATTCCCGCCATCCTCAAGGTTCGAAGCTAAATATTAAATGTTTACGGGTCTCTGATGAGCTTGTTCGTTGTTCGCCTCGGCAAGGGCACCGGTGCGATCTTCCGAATTCACAAACTATCGACGGCCACTTCCTCGTCGAGACATCACCCTCCCAACGAGGTTTGTATGTTGAATGAGCCCAGGTGCGCATAAGATACGGGAAGGCGTGGATTCCTTCGATTATCACCCCTATCACCTTGCACGTTTTCGAGCTATCGGGTTTGGGTTCCAAGCCATCGCCTGCAGAGCTTCCGCGGTTTGCTAGTCCAGTCTATATCGCTTCTCCCTCTGCATTCATTCCTATTTGAGTGCGCACGGACCATCTCCCCCGTTCAAGAAACGATGATCACCGTCGCGATTTGCAGCTAGCGCCAACTATTACATCTACGAACGTCGGGATTCGAGTTTCTGGTCTTGTGCTTCACTTTCCTGCTGCATTGCCTTTATTGTCACCTCCACGCGCTGGTGTGCTTGTCCACGATGTAGGCCATTGTATGACCCACATGTCCTTCTCAGAAACTTGACGGAGATTTGGCCAGTTCAATGAAAGTTTGGAGCACCGACTCGGCCACGGGGCACCAGGGCTTCAGTAACCAGCGGAGTGGAGAAATATCACAGGTTGAAGCTCCATTTCCTCCCTAAGACCCCATGTTGGACCATAAAAGCTCGAGGATGGCTCACTGCGACAGCAACGCCTCGTCCCAATCGCGATGCATCTGTCCCCAGGTTTCTTGACTGCCCTCCAGTTCCCCATCTCTCCTGCGATACAGGACGCGTGCATATCCATCGCGTCCATCACCTCCATTCCTAACACTACAATCACGACTGCTGTTCGCTATCCGGCTGGAACCAACATAACCACTGGTGCAGATGTCACCTGCTTCACGCCATACCAACAGAATGGTGTGGACATCTGTCGCGTTATTGGTGTCATCACGACTTCTTCTACCTCTTCAGTCAATTTCGAAATGTGGTTGCCAGACATTTGGTATGGTCGGTTCCTCGTCACGGGGAACGGCGGGCTGGGAGGCTGTAAGTGCTTGCATAACCTATTGCAAGGTAGTCGATTAATTGACGCTTTTCATCTCCGTGGCACCAGGCGTGGATTATCCAAACCTCGATCAGGGATCCTATCTCCACTTTGCGACAATCGGGACGAACAACGGTCATGACGGGAACTTCAACGCTCCCGCTTTCCTCATGCCTACTAGGAGTGAATCTGTCACAGACTTTTCGCACCGTTCGATCCACGTCGCGGCACAAGTCGGCAAGGATATCACTTCCATCTACTACCGCTCAGACCCACACCATTCCTACTACAACGGCTGTTCTGCAGGGGGGAGACAGGGGGTGTCCACCGCGTATCACTATCCCGACGACTTTGACGGTGTTATTGCCGGTGCCCCAGGAATCGACTGGAACGACCTCCTCGGTTCCTCCGCCATCTGGGCATCTCATGTCGCATTAAATACCCCCAGCTACATCCCGAAAAATGTTTGGCAAACTGTGGTCACGCCAGAAATACTCAAACAATGCGACGCTCTCGATGGCCGGGTGGACGGAATGATCGCGAACCCCGACGTTTGCCAATTCGATCCAACCACCCTTTTGTGCACCGAGAAACACGCTCAGGACCCCTCCAAATGTTTGATACAAGCCCAGGTCAACGGGCTCAAGGAATATTACAAACCAATTTATGGTTCTCACGGAGATCTTCTCTACTCTCGGTTCGACCCAGGAGCGGAAGGTGACTGGTCATATGGTTTTGGCATGTCCGGAGATATGGCGCCACTCACACAGGTAGGTGACAACAAGCCACACCGTAAATCAAAACATTCTTTTCTCGTGTTTTGACATTAGCCCATTCGTTAGATTTGGTACAAATTCGCAGTCTATGGGAATCCCAATCGATCCTTGGCCAGCTTCTCCGTGACTAATCTCGAGTACGCCGATTCGGTGGATCCGGTTGGGATTTCTACGTGGAACAACGCCCTTCCGGGACTCGCGCAGTTCAAACAAAAGGGCGGGAAACTCCTCACGTATCACGGCACACGAGATCCCGTACGTCGCATGCTTCTTCTGGTCCAAAGTCGCGTGGTGTGATTCTAACTTCAACTCGCGCGACTGCGTGATCGTGTAGATGATACCTTCTGGACAGTCAAAACGATTTTACCAACTGCTTGCTGCTTCGCTGTCGTCTTCAGGTAAGCTCCCGTGACAACCGTCCAGTTTCCTGAAAAAGTCTGAACGTTTTCTGATCACAATTTTTTTTGCGTAGGGAAGGGAGACAGAGTCGCTGACGAGATGGACTCATTCTGGCGACTGTTCATGGTGCCTGGTATGGGACACTGTTTCGGAGGGCCGGGAGCATGGAAGTTCGCCCAGGGTACCACCCTCGGTAGGGCTACCAATGGGATCAACAAGACAGATCATAGCGTCTTGTTGAGCATCGTGGATTGGGTCGAGAACGGAAACCCGCCTACTGTCATCGTCGGTACGGATGACCACAGCGAGGAAAGGAAACACTGTATGTGGCCAAGCTCAAAGACCGCTTGGACTGGGAAGGAGTGGGTTTGTCAGCCGGTTTGAAACCCGTAGGACTTTTGTGATGCAGCCGATAAGACGCGAGATGGTCTCCTGTACGATAGAACTCCATGAACATGCATGTACCCCTATTCGACGAAACGCTCTACCAATGTACCATTTCCGACTCACAGATGACATAAACCACCAACCAGCTCCCTACTCGTGTGTGCTTCCCGGGCTTGTCCCTGGGGTGCTGGGGCTTTGAGGCGGGTGCTACGCATCGCTATCCCATGCGCGCGCAATCTTGCTGCACAACAGTCCCGCATTACACTACACATCCACATATACACTCGAAAATCCTCGTAAGTAAGCCCAACGGAGGGGCGAGGTGGGTGCATCGGACCCACTCGAACACCGCAGGGGATGAGCAACGGAACGGGAGTGCCGATCCCGATCAAACAAACATGTACAAAGCCGATGAGGTCATCTGCTTCCGAATAAACATGAGTGTTCCATCCGTTTTGCCCTTTCCATCCCTAACACGCCTCCACTGCTCAAGCAAAAACCAGGGTGTCAAGAACGAAAAACTCGAAAGCCGCAAGACCGTTCTACAATGGTCCAGTTACGGTTGACTTGGGCTCTCGCCATTGCCGCTTGTGCATTACCCACGGCGATACCCGTACAGGCTGTTGACGTTCCCGTCCCCGCCTCGCCTCCTAACGACACCACAACAGTCGGAGGTAATTTCTTGGGCGTCAGTTTTGAGCTGAGCGCGTTTGACAAATACTGTGAGTTCGGTCTCAATTCCTTCCTACCCTGTGGTTGGGGATAGAGCACTGATACTGTGGATCTCTACGCGGACGGTAACAAAGTCGGTTGGAATGCATCTGGAGTGACGGCTCAGACCCAGAACTATCTCACCTCGTACAGTCAACTACTGTCCGGGCTTCCGCTGAAGATCCGGATTGGAGGGAGGTCGAGCGAGAACTGTACTTATGTCGAGGTGTTCACGCAGCAAGAGCCCAAGCCGTCTGACGGGACGGGTCTGTATGGGCCCACCGTACTCAACATCTTGCAAACCTTGTCAAAGAGGCTTGGGGTTGGGTACCTTCTCAGTGAGCTGGGCTCGTTGATCCTCTGAGACTGTGATTCGGGCTGATTATCTGTCTAGATCTGAGTTTGAAGGATCCTGGCGGTCAATCGTTGGTCGCATTTGCCACCTCCTCGAAGCTTATGCTTCAGACGGTCGAGGGGTATACCTTGGGTAGCGTGAGGCTCCCTTCTTCTCGTTTATTCCGTGGGTGGCTGACTTTGTCTTCTTCAGGGTCCTGATCTGTATAACTCCGAGGGTATTCGACCGATTACGCCTAACTATACCGTTGATGACTACACGAAGGTGAGTTCCTACTGAACAACCTTTTTTCCGTTGCTAAGTGTCTCTCTGCGAATCAGGATTACAGCACGGCGTTTGGAAGTCTCAAGAATCTGACTTCTGGTGACCTCACCGCCAATTCGGATCCCCTAATCGCCGGGCCGACGGTGTCTGCATGGGTAGGTGCACAGCATGGTCCATTTTTTTATCGCCTCATGGACGGTATATTACCCGCCGCAGGACCTTGCGACAGTTTTACAAGGGAACTGGTTCAACTCATACAAAGGATCGTTGAAGTATATCACGTAAGTCATTGGCCTTGCGTGCATAGCTGGCGTAATTGATTTCTTTTGCTCTAGGCTCGAACGTGCTGCCCCGCAGGTTTGCATACAAATCATTGATCCGAACTTCAATGCTACACACCCGAACGGTGCAGTGATTTCAAGTGTGCCTTCTTGATGGTGATTCTGACAGGTATCTAGTCGTAAAGGAAGGACAATGGCAAAGAAGTGGCCTCAACGTTGCAAAGGGGGCTGGAAAACCGGTCGTCCTCACACAGTACTCCATCGCGGCCAGTGATTGTACCGAAAGCATCGCAAGGACTTTCACTGGAACGCTCTGGACTGTCGACTACTCCCTCCAGCTCGCATCTGTCGGCTACTCTGCATTGTATCTACACACGAAGGAGCGAGGAACGCCATCCAACCTATTCGATTACCCCGAAGGAGGATCGGACTTCACAACGAGGCCCGCCCACTATGCGTTCTATCCTGTCTTGCTTGCCCTTCAATCCTACAACGGAAGTAAGGTGGTTGATCTGAATGTCGATGGGGCTACCAACGCAGCATATGCCATCTATGACTCCAAAACTTCTGACCTATACCGCGTAGCTTTGATCAACTACGCTGCAAGCGGGTCCACCTTTACCCTCCCAAAGTCCGTGGGCGGCACCAACGTTACCGTGGCATACCTTACTGCACCGAACCTCCAAGAGACTTCGAATATCACATGGGCCGGTCAGACTTGGCAAAGCAGCCAGGACGGTCAACCCACAGGAAAGCAGGAGTATCAGAGCCTCACTTGTGCGAGCGGTTGCGATGTGCAAGTTCCTGGGCCTGGCGTCGCGGTTGTCATGTTCAACAAGCGTTTGCTTGCAAGTGAACCGAATGGAGGTGGATCATCTGGAACCGACTTTAGTTCTGGAAATTCCGGAAGTGGGGGAAGCAATAGTTCTTTGAAGACTGCGCACATCGCCTTTGGTGATGTCTACCTTGTACTCTTTGCGTTGATACCGCTTGTCGTCTTGTATTGGTGACGGTACTGATCACCCACAGGACGTCCAGCCTGTTGTATATCGATGAATGTAATTGTATAGTAATTGATGCGTGGACAAGTTTTCCCGCTTTTATTTTTTACGTCGACACGCGCGGTTGTCGCTTTCAATGCTCCAAGAAGAACCGTAACCGCAGAAAAAATTCTAGTCGGCCTAGGGTCTGGGGAGGCGTGTGCCAACACCCCGTCTAACCCCCAAACCGAGGACCCCAGAGGGGGTTTGAACAATTCTAAATCCCGAATGACATGAACGTAGAGATTCCAAAGTCAATCCGAGCCCCACGCAATGGTCGGAGTCCGCTATGGAAAGTCACTGAATTACCAGCCACGGACTGGCTACCTACGTCATGTACTTATTTGTTTGTACCAGGGTTACTGATGTCGAAATTCACACCAAATTTATCATTACATTTGCAGTACATCTGTTACTTGTTATGTGCTATAAATCGCCACCCCCCCCCCCCCCGTCTCCACAGCACGGGGTGTACCCCAAAAGACCCCCGCTGCCCCCGTTCACGAGCAAGGACACCTCACCTGCCCGCCTCTACTAGCACTATGAGCTCTCCGCGTGTTTGGTTCAGTGAGGATCATATACCTTGCGTCGTAGTCGTTCGCAGAACTGACGACTGTCGCATGTAGTCACTGGTTCGTCCTCTGGAATTGGTCTCGCAATGACCAAGACTGTCCTTGACAACGGGGACCCTCAAGGTCAAATATCCCCCCGAAAAACTCCACATCCTCAAGCTTGACGTCACAAACAAAGACGACATCACTGCCACCTTCAAATACGCAGAGGAAAGGCTCGGTCGTATCGACATCGTCTTCAACAACGCAGGCCATAACATGGTAGCGGAGATCGAAGGAACCCCAGACGATGTGGCAAAGAAGATGTTCGATGTCAACTTCTGGGGAGCTATGAATGTTTCCAG
>Ga0307514_10002429_pt1 | contig 19428 bp, 13 predicted proteins | sample 16_EM_MG_FD_203088 | JGI IMG/M metagenome (GOLD analysis project Ga0307514, IMG submission 203088) | Populus trichocarpa ectomycorrhiza microbial communities from riparian zone in the Pacific Northwest, United States - 16_EM | ecosystem: Host-associated > Plants > Roots > Unclassified | place... | reverse complement strand
TCGTCGCGTCGGCCGCGGCCTCCCGCAGGGCCAGCGCGCCCGCCGTCTGGAACGCGGCGTCGGAGGAGTCCACGGAATGCGCCTTGCCGTCCAGCAGGGTGATCCGGACGTCGATGAGCGGATGGGCCGCCACGACTCCCCTGGCGGCCTGGGCCCTGACGCCCTTCTCCACGGACGGGATGAACTGGCGCGGCACCGCCCCGCCGACCACCTTGTCCACGAACTCGATGCCGGACCCGCCCGGCAGCGGCTCCACCTCGATCTCGCAGATGGCGAACTGCCCGTGCCCGCCGGACTGCTTCACATGCCGGCCGCGCCCCGCCGACCTGTCCGCGAACGTCTCCCGTAGGGAGACCTGGTGCGGGACGACGTCGACCTGGACGCCGTAGCGGGTGCGCAGCCGCTCCAGCGCGACGTCGGCGTGCGCCTCTCCCAGGCACCACAGCACCACCTGGTGGGTGTCCTGGTTGTGCTCGAGCCGCATGGTCGGATCCTCGGCGACCAGCCGGGACAGGCCCTGCGAGAGCTTGTCCTCGTCGGCCTTGCTGTGTGCCCGGATGGCGAGCGGCAGCAGCGGGTCCGGCATCTCCCAGGGCTCCATGAGCAGCGGATCGTCCTTGGCCGAGAGCGTGTCCCCGGTCTCCGCGCGGCTCAGCTTCGCCACGCACGCGAGATCACCGGCGATGCAGTGGGTCAGCGCCCGCTGCTGTTTCCCGAAGGGCGCTGACAGGGCGCCGATCCGCTCGTCGACGTCGTGGTCCTCGTGCCCACGGTCGGCGAGTCCGTGCCCGGAGACATGGACCGTCTCGTCCGGACGCAGCGTGCCCGAGAAGACCCGCACCAGCGAGACCCGGCCGACGTAGGGGTCGGACGAGGTCTTCACGACCTCCGCGGCCAGCGGTCCGTCCGGATCGCACAGCTTCAGCTCGCGCGGCTTGCCGTCCACCGTGGTGACCCGGGGGGCCTCCCGCTCCAGCGGGGTCGGGAAGCCACCGGTGATCAGTTCGAGGAGCTCGACCGTGCCGAGCCCCGCCCGGGCGCCCTCGGCCGCGGGGGCGGCGGCCAGGACCGGGAAGAAGACCCCACGCGCGACGGCCCGCTCCAGGTCCTCGATCAGCGTCCTGACATCGACCTGTTCGCCGCCGAGGTAGCGGTCCATGAGGGTCTCGTCCTCGCTCTCCGAGATGATCCCCTCGATCAATCGGTTGCGGGCCTCCTCGATCAGCGGCAGCTGGTCCTCGCCCGGCTCGGACTCCTTGCGCTCTCCGGAGGCGTAGTCGAACAGCTGCTGGGACAGCAGCCCGATCAGCCCGGTCACGGGCGCGTGTCCGTCCGGTGTCCGCGGGGCGCGCAGCGGCAGGTACAGCGGCAGTACGGCGTCGGGGTCGTCGCCGCCGAAGGCCTCCGCGCAGATCCGTGTCATCCCCTCGAAGTCCGCCCGGGCGGACTCCAGATGCGTGACCACGATCGCCCGCGGCATCCCGACGGCCGCGCACTCCTCCCACACCATGCGGGTCGAGCCGTCCACCCCGTCCGAGGCGGAGACGATGAAAAGGGCCGCGTCCGCCGCTCGCAGACCGGCCCTGAGTTCTCCGACGAAGTCGGCGTATCCGGGTGTGTCGAGAAGATTGATCTTGTATCCGCCCCATTCGACGGGTACCAGGGAGAGCTGCACCGAGCGCTGCTGCCGGTGCTCGATCTCGTCGTAGTCGGAGACGGTGCCGCCGTCCTCCACGCGGCCCGCCCGGTTCACCGCTCCCGCGGTCAGCGCGAGAGCCTCCACCAATGTCGTCTTGCCCGAACCGGAGTGGCCGACCAGCACCACATTCCGTACGGACGCGGGTTGGTCGGCCGCTGTCGCCCTGCCGGCGGCTCCGGGGTGTGCGTTCGCCTTGTCGCCCATGGCCTTGCCTCCCGTGCACGGTGAGGTCACTGTGGGCGCGGACACGCGGGATCCGCGTGCAGTGGCGGCTCCGGCGACGCCCGCGGTGTCCTTCGAGCTTTCCACTCCCGTCACGGTGCGTCCATACGACGGACGCGATCGCACACGGGTCCCAGGCGCGAGTGGCGCGATCCCGTCGGGGCCCGGCTGCGGCCCGGCCGCGGCCCGGCCGTGACCCGGGACCGACGGTGCCCGCCCGCCGCCCACGCGCGCGCGTGGCTACGATGGGCCAGCCGGTGGCCAGCAGGGGCCGCTCGGCCACACCGACCCTCGGGAAGGCCATGCTGAACAAGTACGCGCGTGCATTCTTCACGCGTGTCCTCACGCCGTTCGCCGCGTTTCTCATCCGGCGGGGCGTCAGCCCCGACACGGTCACGCTTCTCGGCACGGCCGGGGTGGTCGCGGGTGCGCTGGTCTTCTATCCCAGGGGTGAGCTCTTCTGGGGCACGATCGTGATCACGCTCTTCGTGTTCTCGGACCTCGTCGACGGAAACATGGCCCGCCAGCTCGGCCGCTCCAGCCGCTGGGGCGCCTTCCTGGACTCCACGCTCGACCGGGTCGCCGACAGCGCGATCTTCGGCGGCTTCGCCCTCTGGTACGCGGGGGGCGGCGACGACAACATTCTGTGCGCGGTCTCGATCTTCTGTCTGGCGAGCGGCCAGGTGGTGTCGTACACCAAGGCACGGGGCGAGTCCATCGGCCTGCCGGTCGCCGTGAACGGACTCGTCGAGCGGGCCGAGCGGCTGGTGATCTCCCTGGTCGCGGCCGGTCTCGCGGGCCTGCACGCGTTCGGCGTGCCCGGCATCCAGTACCTGCTGCCCGTCGCCCTGTGGATCGTGGCCGTCGGTAGCCTGGTCACACTGATCCAGCGGGTCGTCACGGTCCGCCGGGAGTCCGCCGAGGCGGAGGCGGCGGCCGACGGGGAACAGGAGACGCAGGGGAGCGAGGCGGCGAAGTGAGCGCCCAGGAGCGGGTCACCGACGCGCTGTACGGCCTCGGCTGGGGAGTGGTCAAGAAACTTCCCGAGCCGGTCGCCACGGGCCTGGGCCGGAGCATCGCGGACCTGGTCTGGAAGCGGCGCGGCAAGGGCGTGCGGCGCCTGGAGGGCAACTACGCGCGCGTGGTGCCCGACGCGAGTCCCGAGCGGCTGGCCGAACTGTCCCGCGCGGGCATGCGCTCGTACCTGCGCTACTGGATGGAGTCCTTCCGGCTGCCGACCTGGAGCGCCGAGCGCGTCAAGGGCGGCTTCGACCCCAAGGACGTGCACCACCTCACGGACGGACTCGCGTCCGGCAAGGGCGTCATCCTCGCGCTGCCGCACATGGCCAACTGGGACCTCGCCGGCGCCTGGGTCACCACCAAGCTCGAAACCCCCTTCACCACCGTGGCCGAACGCCTCAGGCCGGAGACGCTGTACGACCGTTTCGTCGCCTATCGAGAGGGCCTCGGCATGGAGGTCCTGCCGCACAGCGGCGGCACCGCCTTCGGCATGCTGGCCCGGCGGCTGCGGGACGGCGGCCTGGTCTGCCTGGTCGCCGAGAGGGACCTCTCCGCCTCCGGGGTGGAGGTCGAGTTCTTCGGCGAGACCACCCGGATCCCCGCGGGCCCGGCGCTGCTCGCCCAGCAGACCGGCGCGCTGCTGCTGCCGGTGACACTCTGGTACGACGACTCTCCGGTCATGCGGGGCCGGGTGCATCCCCCGGTCGAGGTACCCGAGACAGGTACCCGGGCCGAGAAGACGTCTGTCATGGCACAGGCGCTGGCCGATGCCTTCGCCAGCGGCATCGCCGACCATCCGGAGGACTGGCACATGCTCCAGCGACTGTGGCTCGCTGATCTCGACCCCGCGAAGGATCCCTCGGCCCCACGCCCGGCCGCTCCCTCCGCAGACCCGGTCGCCGGTCCCGGCGCCGATACCGCCGAAGGCCCCTCGGCTCCCGAGAAGGGGACCTCGTGAGAATCGGCATCGTCTGCCCGTACTCCTGGGACGTGCCGGGTGGCGTCCAGTTCCACATCCGCGATCTCGCCGAGTACTTCATCCGCCTCGGCCACGAGGTGTCCGTCCTCGCCCCGGCCGACGACGACACCCCGCTGCCGCCGTACGTCGTCTCGGCAGGCCGCGCGGTGCCGGTCCCGTACAACGGCTCGGTGGCCCGGCTGAACTTCGGTTTCCTGTCGGCGGCCCGGGTACGGCGCTGGCTGCACGACGGCCGGTTCGACGTCATCCACATCCACGAGCCCACCTCGCCCTCACTCGGCCTGCTGGCCTGCTGGGCCGCGCAGGGCCCGATCGTCGCCACCTTCCACACCTCCAACCCCCGCTCCCGGGCGATGATCGCCGCGTACTCGATCCTGCAGGCCGCGCTGGAGAAGATCAGCGCGCGCATCGCGGTGAGCGAGTACGCCCGCCGCACACTGGTCGAGCATCTCGGCGGCGACGCGGTGGTGATCCCCAACGGCGTCGACGTCGACTACTTCGCCAAGGCCGAGCCCAAGCCCGAATGGCAGGGCGACACGCTCGGCTTCATGGGCCGCATCGACGAGCCCCGCAAGGGCCTGCCGGTACTGATGAAGGCCCTGCCGAAGATCCTCGCCGAGCGCCCCCGGACCCGGCTGCTGGTCGCCGGGCGCGGCGACGAGGAGGAGGCGGTCAGTTCGCTGCCCGTCGAACTCCGCCCGCGCGTGGAGTTCCTCGGCATGGTCAGCGACGAGGACAAGGCCCGTTTCCTGCGCAGTGTCGACGTGTACGTCGCTCCCAACACCGGCGGTGAGAGCTTCGGCATCATCCTGGTCGAGGCGATGTCCGCGGGTGCCCCGGTGCTGGCCTCGGACCTGGACGCCTTCGCCCAGGTGCTGGACCAGGGCGCGGCGGGCGAGCTGTTCGCCAACGAGGACGCGGACGCGCTCGCCGGGGCTGCGGTACGACTGCTCGGCGACCCTGAGCGACGGACCCAGCTGAGCGAGCGGGGGAGCGCGCACGTGCGGCGGTTCGACTGGTCGACGGTCGGCGCGGACATCCTCTCCGTGTACGAGACGGTGACGGCCGGCGCGGCGGCGGTCGCCGCGGAGGACGGCGAACGGGGCCCGGGCCTGCGGGGGCGGCTCGGGCTGGCCCGGGACTGAGGCGGGGCCGGCGGGGCTGAGGTGGGGCTGGCGCGGGGCCCCGCCTGGTGGACGTGTGGGACACCGGGGGCGCCGTGCGGGCACCCGGTGCCCCCGGTGCGCCTGTGCCCGTAACCCGGCAACGTCGGTGTGCGCGGCGGTGACGACGGGGCACTGGCTCGGCGTGAGTGGGCCCTTAGCCCGTTGATACCGATCCGTGGTTCGGGGTGAGCGCACCCGAGGGTCGGGGCGGTCGGCCAGTGGCTCGGCGCGATCGCCTCCCGGGGGCTCGGGATTGTCGGCCGGTAGTTCGGTGCGACCGTGCCCGGATTTCGGGACCGTCGGCCCGTGGTTCCGCCCGGTCGCCCCCGGGGCTCGGGACTGTCGGCTCGTGGTTCCGCCCGGTCGCCCCCGGGGCTCGGCACTGTCGGCCCATGGCTCGGCACGACCCGCCCGTCAACCGCGATGCCGACCCGCAGCCCGGCACGACCCGCCTGTCAACCGCGATGCCGACCCGCGGCCCGGCACGACCGTGCCCCGTCCCGACCGTGCCCCGTCCCGACCGCGTGTCATCTCGCGGCCCGGTCACGCCACGGGTCGGGTTCGGGAGGTGCCGCCGGGGACGAGTAGCCTGCGGCCCGTGACGTCGACACTCATCTGGATCGCGGTAGCCCTGTTCGCCATCGGTCTCTATCTGAGCTGGACCGCGGGACGCCTCGACCGGCTGCACGCCCGGATCGACGCGGCGCGCGCCGCGCTCGACGCCCAGTTGCTGCGGCGGGCCTCGGTGACCCAGGAACTGGCCACCTCCGGAGTGCTCGATCCGGCCGCGTCGATCGTTCTGTACGAGGCGGCTCACGCCGCCCGGCAGGCCGAGGAGGAACAGCGGGAGGTCGCCGAGAGCGAGCTCAGCCAGGCGCTGCGGGCCGTGTTCGCCGAGGCACCGCAGGTGGAGGCGGTACGTGAGGCACCCGGGGGAGAGGAGGCCGCCCGGGAACTGACCGAGGCGGTACGCCGGGTGCCGATGGCCCGGCGCTTCCACAACGACGCCGTACGCGCGGCCCGGGCGCTGCGCCGGCACCGCAAGGTGCGCTGGTTCCGGCTGGCGGGACACGCGCCGTTCCCGATGGCGTTCGAGATGGACGACGAGTCGCCCGCGGCACTGGCCGATCGCCCCTCCTAGGGCCTGTCTGACAGTTCCCGTCTGCCTCGCGACGCCATGCACGCACTCTCGACGCACCGGGCGCAGACCCAAGTACGTCCAGTACGAGGGCCTACGCCCGGCACGCCGAGAGCACGCACCCGACGCCGCGAGGCCGCCCTCCGGGCGACGACGGGAATTGTCAGACAGGCCCTGGGCCGCTGAGGCGGGCCACCCGGCCGGAAAACGATCCACCGCCTTCCCATTGGCCCTTGCTGTGGCCTGGTCCCGTCACGTTTCCTCGGTGCTGCAGAAATCCGCTTTCACCGAGTGAGGTCACCCGTGTCCACCACGCTTTCCGACAACCAGGCTCCCGAGATCGGCACCGCGCGCGTGAAGCGCGGCATGGCCGAGCAGCTCAAGGGTGGCGTGATCATGGACGTCGTCACGCCGGAGCAGGCGAAGATCGCCGAGGACGCGGGCGCCGTCGCCGTCATGGCCCTCGAGCGTGTCCCGGCCGACATCCGCAAGGACGGCGGCGTCGCCCGTATGTCCGACCCGGACATGATCGAGGGGATCATCGAGGCCGTCTCCATCCCGGTCATGGCCAAGTCCCGCATCGGCCACTTCGTCGAGGCCCAGGTACTTCAGTCCCTGGGTGTGGACTACATCGACGAGTCCGAGGTCCTGACCCCGGCCGACGAGGTCAACCACTCCGACAAGTTCGCGTTCACCACGCCCTTCGTCTGTGGTGCCACCAACCTGGGCGAGGCCCTGCGCCGCATCGCCGAGGGCGCCGCGATGATCCGCTCCAAGGGCGAGGCCGGCACCGGCAACGTCGTCGAGGCCGTCCGCCACCTGCGCCAGATCAAGAACGAGATCGCCCGCCTGCGCGGCTACGACAACAACGAGCTGTACGCCGCCGCCAAGGACCTGCGCGCCCCGTACGAGCTCGTCAAGGAAGTCGCACAGCTCGGCAAGCTCCCGGTCGTGCTGTTCTCCGCCGGTGGCGTCGCCACCCCGGCCGACGCGGCGCTCATGCGCCAGCTCGGCGCCGAGGGCGTCTTCGTCGGCTCCGGCATCTTCAAGTCGGGCGACCCGGCCAAGCGCGCCGCCGCCATCGTCAAGGCGACCACGTTCTACGACGACCCGAAGATCATCGCCGACGCGTCCCGCAACCTGGGCGAGGCCATGGTCGGCATCAACTGCGACACCCTCCCCGAGTCCGAGCGCTACGCCAACCGCGGCTGGTAACCACTCATGACCGAAGCACCTGTCATAGGCGTCCTGGCTCTCCAGGGCGATGTGCGGGAGCACCTCATCGCCCTGGCCGCGGCCGACGCCGTGGCCAGGCCGGTGCGGCGCCCCGAAGAGCTCGCCGAGGTGGACGGCCTGGTCATCCCCGGCGGCGAGTCCACCACCATCTCCAAGCTGGCCGTCCTGTTCGGCGTGATGGAGCCCCTCCGCGCGCGCGTGCGGGACGGAATGCCCGTCTACGGGACCTGCGCCGGCATGATCATGCTCGCCGACAAGATCCTCGACCCGCGCTCGGGCCAGGAGACGATCGGCGGCATCGACATGATCGTGCGCCGCAACGCCTTCGGACGCCAGAACGAGTCCTTCGAGGCGGCTGTCGACGTGCGGGGAATCGCGGGCCATCCTGTAGAGGGCGTCTTCATCCGCGCCCCCTGGGTGGAGTCCGTCGGCGCCGAGACCGAGGTGCTCGCCGAGCACGGCGGTCACATCGTCGCGGTCCGCCAGGGCAACGCGCTCGCCACGTCGTTCCACCCGGAACTGACCGGCGACCACCGTGTGCACGCCCTGTTCGTCGACATGGTGCGCGCCGACCGGGCAGCGGAGTCCTTGTAGGATCTCTGGCGTTCGTATCTGGATGGGTTACGCGAAGGAGACAGGCAGATGTCCGGCCACTCTAAATGGGCCACGACGAAGCACAAGAAGGCCGTGATCGATGCCAAGCGCGGCAAGCTCTTCGCGAAGCTGATCAAGAACATCGAGGTCGCGGCGCGCATGGGCGGTGTGGACCTCGAAGGCAACCCGACGCTGTACGACGCCGTGCAGAAGGCGAAGAAGTCGTCGGTCCCGAACAAGAACATCGACTCCGCCATCAAGCGCGGCGGTGGCCTCGAAGCCGGTGGCGCCGACTACGAGACCATCATGTACGAGGGGTACGGCCCGAACGGCGTGGCCGTGCTCATCGAGTGCCTCACCGACAACCGCAACCGCGCCGCCTCCGACGTGCGCGTCGCCATGACCCGCAACGGCGGATCGATGGCCGACCCGGGCTCGGTGTCGTACCTCTTCAACCGCAAGGGCGTCGTCATCGTCCCCAAGGGCGAGCTGACCGAGGACGACGTCCTCACCGCCGTCCTGGACGCGGGTGCCGAGGAGGTCAACGACCTCGGTGAGTCCTTCGAGGTGCTCAGCGAGGCCACCGACCTGGTCGTGGTCCGCACCGCCCTCCAGGACGCCGGGATCGACTACGACTCCGCCGACGCCAACTTCGTCCCGACCATGCAGGTCGAGCTGGACGAGGAGGGCGCCAAGAAGATCTTCAAGTTGATCGACGCGCTCGAGGACAGCGACGACGTGCAGAACGTGTTCGCCAACTTCGACGTCAGCGACGAGGTCATGGAGAAGGTCGACGCGTAGCGCTGCCGAGAGCTGACCGGCTCAACGGGCCGACGGGACGCCCACCCGTCGGCCCGACCACCACCCCTCAACGAGTGCTTCGCACGCCCCCCTGGACGTCGGCCCGTCGCATTGTCGGTGGCACCGGATAGCCTGCACAAACAGGCGATCGAAGGAGGGGCGGGTGCGCGTACTGGGGGTTGACCCGGGGCTGACCCGATGTGGTGTCGGTGTGGTGGAAGGCGTCGCCGGACGGCCGCTCACCATGCTCGGTGTCGGTGTCGTACGGACCCCGTCCGACGCCGAGTTGGGGCAGCGCCTCGTCGCCGTCGAGCAGGGCATCGAGCGGTGGCTGGACGAGCACCGGCCCGAATTCGTCGCCGTGGAGCGGGTGTTCAGTCAGCACAACGTCCGGACCGTGATGGGCACCGCCCAGGCCAGCGCCGTCGCCATGCTGTGCGCCGCCCGCCGCGGGATCCCCGTCGCCCTGCACACGCCCAGCGAGGTCAAGGCCGCCGTCACCGGCAGCGGGCGCGCCGACAAGGCGCAGGTCGGTGCGATGGTCACACGGCTGCTGCGGCTCGACGCACCGCCCAAGCCGGCCGACGCCGCCGACGCCCTGGCCCTCGCGATCTGCCACATCTGGCGGGCCCCCGCCCAGAACCGACTCCAGCAGGCCGTCGCCCTGCACGCCACCAAAGCATCGGTCGCCCGCAAAGCGCCGCTCCCGTCGAAAGGCCGCACGCCATGATCGCCTTCGTCAGCGGCACGGTCGCCGCACTCGCTCCCGACGCGGCCGTGGTCGAGGTCGGCGGTGTCGGCATGGCGGTCCAGTGCACGCCGAACACGCTGTCCACGCTCCGGCTCGGCCAGCCGGCCAAGCTCGCCACCTCCCTCGTCGTACGGGAGGACTCGCTGACTCTGTACGGCTTCGCGGACGACGACGAGCGCCAGACCTTCGTACTGCTGCAGACCGCGAGCGGGGTGGGGCCGAGGCTCGCCCAGGCGATGCTCGCCGTGCACTCGCCGGACGCCCTGCGCCGGGCCGTCGCGACCGGTGACGAGAAGTCGCTGACCGCCGTCCCCGGTATCGGCAAGAAGGGCGCCCAGAAACTCCTGCTGGAGCTCAAGGACCGCCTCGGTGAACCCCTCGGCGCTCCCGCGGTCGGTACCGCGGTCACCAGCGGTTGGCGGGACCAGCTGCACGCCGCGCTGATCGGCCTCGGCTACGCGACCCGCGAGGCCGACGAGGCTGTGTCCGCCGTGGCGCCCCAGGCCGAGGAAGCCGAGGGCACGCCCCAGGTCGGACCGCTGCTGAAGGCCGCGCTCCAGACACTGAACCGAGCCCGCTGAACCACCCGCGCCCGCACCAGACCGAGGGACACATGAACTGGGACGACACGACCGATGAGACCGCCTCCGAGCGGCTGGTGGGCTCTGTCGCCGACCGCGAGGACCAGGCCGTCGAGGCCGCCCTGCGCCCCAAGGACCTGGACGAGTTCATCGGCCAGGAGAAAGTCCGCGAGCAGCTCGACCTCGTCCTGCGCGCCGCACGCGCGCGCGGCGCCACCGCCGACCACGTGCTCCTCTCCGGCGCCCCCGGCCTCGGCAAGACCACCCTGTCGATGATCATCGCGGCCGAGATGAACGCCCCGATCCGCATCACCAGCGGCCCGGCCATCCAGCACGCCGGTGACCTCGCCGCGATCCTCTCCTCCCTCCAGGAGGGCGAGGTCCTCTTCCTCGACGAGATCCACCGCATGTCCCGGCCCGCCGAGGAGATGCTCTACATGGCGATGGAGGACTTCCGCGTCGACGTGATCGTCGGCAAGGGCCCCGGCGCCACCGCGATCCCCCTCGAGCTGCCGCCCTTCACCCTGGTCGGCGCCACCACGCGCGCGGGTCTGCTGCCCCCTCCGCTGCGCGACCGCTTCGGCTTCACCGCGCACATGGAGTTCTACGAACCCGTCGAACTGGAGCGCGTCATCCACCGCTCGGCGGGCCTGCTCGATCTGGAGATCGGGGCCGACGGCGCCGCCGAGATCGCCGGCCGCTCCCGCGGCACCCCCCGTATCGCCAACCGGCTGCTGCGCCGTGTCCGGGACTACGCCCAGGTCAAGGCCGACGGGATCATCACCCGCGACATCGCGGCGGCCGCGCTGAAGGTCTACGAGGTCGACGCCCGCGGTCTCGACCGGCTCGACCGCGCGGTCCTGCAGGCTCTGCTCAAGTTGTTCGGCGGCGGGCCCGTCGGCCTGTCCACGCTCGCTGTCGCGGTGGGGGAGGAGCGTGAGACCGTGGAGGAGGTCGCCGAACCCTTCCTCGTCCGGGAGGGACTGCTCGCCCGCACCCCGCGCGGCCGGGTGGCCACGCCCGCCGCATGGGCGCATCTCGAGCTCACCCCGCCCCGCCCGGCGGGCACAGGAAACGGACAACAGGACCTGTTCGGGACGTGACGGAGCCGTCACGGCGTGCGCATTGGCCGGAGCAGGAACCCCGGTGCCATGCTGAGCGTTGTTCCTTGCGCGCGGACTCGCCTAGACTCCGCCGATGCCGCCTTTGTCGGCGGCGCACATACCCCCAACCATCAGGCCGCTCAGCATCGCGGTCGCGTGAAGGAAGTACCGACCCGTGAGTCTCGTGACCCTCCTCCCGTTCATCGTGCTCATCGGGGCCATGTTCCTGATGACCCGCTCGGCCAAGAAGAAGCAGCAGGCGGCCGCGCATATGCGGAACGAAATGCAGCCCGGCAGCGGCATCCGCACCATCGGGGGCATGTACGCAACGGTGAAGGAGGTCAACGAGGACACGGTCCTCGTCGACGCCGGTCCGGGCGTCGACCTCCTCTTCGCGAAGAACTCGATCGGTGCCGTCCTGACGGACGACGAGTACAACCGCATCGTCCACGGGATCGAGCACGACCTGAAGTCCGACCCCGACACCGTGCCGGACGACGCCTCCTCCCTCACCGAGACCGATGAGTCCGCCGACGACGCCGCCGCTTCCGACAGCAAGTCCGTCGACCTCGGCAAGAAGGACACGGCCGAGGAGCCCGCCGACGCCCCGGCCGAGACCGAGACCGGTGCGAAGGCCGACAGCGGCGGCAAGGCCGAGGCCGCCGACGCCAAGGCGGACGCGAAGACGGACGCAGCGAAGACGGGCGAGGCGAAGTCCGACGAGGAGCCGAAGAAGACCGGCGGCGACTCCGAGGCGAAGTAGGCGCACTCCGAGGCGCGCAGGCCGGCTCCGCACGCTCCGGATCCTGCGCGGCTCGCACGGGATTCCGACACCATGCCATGGCCGCTCGCCCGCTGACCCGGCGCGAGGCGGCCCGAGAGGGAGTACGAGAAGGTGGCAGCACCCAAGAGGGGCCGCAACGCGAGTGCCCAGAGCAGGCCAGGGCGCTCGCTGGCTCTGATCCTGATCGCCATCGTGGCGCTCACCGGAGGAATGTTCTGGTCCGGGCACACCACCCCGCGGCTCGGCATCGACCTCGCCGGGGGAACGAGCATCACGCTGGCGGCGAAGGCCGAGCCCGGCCAGGAATCCGCGATCAACAAGACCAACATGGACACCGCGGTCGACATCATGAACCGCCGTGTCAATGGGCTTGGTGTCTCGGAGGCCGAGGTTCAGACCCAGGGCAACGCGAACATCATCGTCAACATCCCCAAGGGCACGAACTCCAAGGAAGCCCGGGAGCAGGTCGGCACCACCGCCAAGCTCTACTTCCGGCCGGTCCTGGCCACCGAGGTCTCCGGCGCCGCCGCCACGGGCAGCCCGTCGCCGAGCGCGTCCAGCAGCACCTCGGGCGGCGACAAGGCCACGGACAAGGCCACGGACAAGGCGTCGGAAGAGGCCACGGACAAGTCCTCCTCGTCTCCCGGCGGCTCCCCGTCGGCGAGCTCCACCTCGCAGGGCCGTGCGGTCACCGACGCCCTGAAGGCCGACGCCACCCCGTCGGGCAGCGCCTCGGGCTCCCCGAGCGCCTCCCCGTCGGCGAGCGACGGAACCTCCGCCGAGACCAGCAAGCTCCAGGCGCAGTACGCCGCGCTCGACTGCACCAAGAAGAAGGCCCGCGCCGACGCCGGCAAGGGCAGCCGGGCCACCGACCCGGTCGTGGCCTGCGGCCAGAACTCGCAGGGCCAGTGGCAGAAGTACGTCCTCGGTCCCGCCGAGGTCGACGGCACGGACGTGAAAAAGGCCGAGGCCGTCCTGAACACGACGACCGGCGCCGGCTGGACCGTCACCATGGACTTCACGGGCAAGGGTTCCAAGAAGTTCGCCGACATCACCGGCAAGCTGGCCCAGAACCAGTCCCCGCAGAACCAGTTCGCGATCGTCCTGGACGGCGATGTCGTCTCCGACCCGTTCGTCAAGCAGGCGCTGACCGGCGGCAGCGCGGAGATCTCCGGCAACTTCAACCAGGAGTCGGCCCAGAGCCTCGCCAACATGCTGTCGTACGGCGCGCTGCCGCTGAGCTTCAGGGAGGACAGCGTCACCACGGTGACCGCGGCGCTCGGTGGTGAGCAGCTGCACGCCGGTCTGATCGCCGGCGCCATCGGCCTCGCGCTGGTCGTCATCTACCTGCTGATCTTCTACCGCGGGCTCTCGGTCATCGCGATTCCCTCGCTGCTGGTCTCCGCCATGCTGACGTACGTGATCATGGCGCTGCTCGGCCCGACCATCAACTTCGCGCTGAACCTGCCGGCCGTGTGCGGTGCCATCGTCGCGATCGGCATCACGGCGGACTCGTTCATCGTGTACTTCGAACGTGTCCGTGACGAGATCCGCGAGGGCCGCACGCTGCGTCCCGCCGTCGAGCGGGCCTGGCCGCGCGCCCGGCGCACCATCCTGGTCTCCGACTTCGTGTCCTTCCTCGCCGCCGCGGTGCTGTTCATCGTCACCGTCGGCAAGGTCCAGGGCTTCGCCTTCACGCTCGGCCTGACGACCGTGCTCGACGTGGTGGTCGTCTTCCTCTTCACCAAGCCGCTGATGACGATCCTGGCCCGCAGGAAGTTCTTCGCGAACGGCCACAAGTGGTCCGGCCTCGACCCGAAGGCACTCGGCGCCAAGCCGCCGCTGCGCCGCACGCGCCGTCCCTCTTCCACCGCCGGCCCTGTCGACCCGAAGGAGGCGTGAGATGTCGAAGCTCGGCAACCTCGGCGCCCGACTGCACCGTGGCGAGGTCGGCTACGACTTCGTCGGCAACCGCAAGATCTGGTACGGCATCTCGATCCTGATCACCATCACGGCCATCGTCGGCCTCGCGGTGCGCGGCCTGAACATGGGCATCGAGTTCCAGGGCGGTGCCGTCTTCACCACCCCGAAGAACACCTCCGTCTCGGTCGCCCAGGCCGAGACGTTCGCGGAGGAGGCGTCCGGTCACGACGCCATCGTCCAGAAGCTCGGCAACGGCAGCCTGCGCATCCAGGTCGCGGGCATCGACACCGGCAAGGCCGACCAGGTCTCGACGAAACTGGCCGACGAGCTGAACGTCGCGGAGAAGGACGTCACCGGCGAGCTGGTCGGCCCCAGCTGGGGTGAACAGATCGCCAACAAGGCCTGGCAGGGCCTCGCCATCTTCCTGGTCCTTGTCGTGATCTATCTGGCGATCGCCTTCGAATGGCGCATGGCGCTCGCCGCGTTCGTCGCGCTGATCCACGACATCACCATCACGGTCGGCATCTACGCCCTCGTCGGCTTCGAGGTCACGCCCGGCACCGTGATCGGTCTGCTCACGATCCTCGGTTACTCGCTCTACGACACGGTCGTCGTCTTCGACAGTCTCAAGGAACAGACCAAGGACATCACCAAGCAGACCCGCTGGACCTACAGCGACGTCGCCAACCGCTCGATCAACAGCACCCTGGTCCGCTCCATCAACACCACCGTGGTGGCACTGCTGCCGGTGGGCGCCCTGCTGTTCATCGGCGGCGGTTTCCTCGGCGCCGGCATGCTGAACGACATCTCGCTGTCGCTGTTCGTCGGCCTCGCGGCCGGCGCGTACTCCTCGATCTTCATCGCCACGCCGCTCGTCGCGGACCTCAAGGAGCGCGAGCCGCAGATCAAGGCCCTCAAGAAGCGCGTCCTCGCCAAGCGCGCCCAGGCGGCCGCCCAGGGCGAGTCCGCGGACGCCCGGGGCACCGACGAGCCGCTCGCCGACGAGCCGGAGGACGACGACGCCGCTCACGCGGTGGTCGGCCCCCGCAACCAGCCCTCGTCCCGTAACCGGGGCCGCGGCCGTCCGTCGGGGAAGCGCCGGTGACCGACGTCGAGGAGCTCCTGCTCAGCCGCATCCGTGACGTAGCCGACTACCCGGAACCGGGCGTGATGTTCAAGGACATCACCCCGCTCCTGGCGGACCCGGCGGCGTTCACCGCGCTCACCGACGCCCTCGCGGCGATCGCCGTGGACACCGGCGCCTCGAAGATCGTCGGCCTGGAGGCCCGCGGCTTCATCCTGGGTGCCCCGGTCGCCGTCCGCGCCGGTCTCGGCTTCATCCCCGTACGCAAGGCCGGCAAGCTCCCCGGAGCGACCCTCAGCCAGGCGTACGACCTGGAGTACGGTTCCGCCGAGATCGAGGTGCACGCGGAGGACCTCTCCTCGGACGATCGCGTTCTGGTGGTCGACGATGTCCTCGCCACCGGTGGCACCGCCGAGGCGTCCCTTCAGCTCATCCGGCGTGCGGGCGCCGAGGTCGCGGGCCTCGCCGTCCTGATGGAGCTGGGTTTCCTGGGCGGCCGGGCCCGCCTGGAACCGGCTCTCGCCGGCGCCCCGCTGGAGGCGCTGCTCAAGGTGTGAGGCACCGCGGGCACCGAGGTGGACGCCCCAGAGCCACCCGCAGGACACCGCGGAGACGGGCCCGGAGGAATCCGGCGCCCGTCTCTCCTGTTACACGGGTAGACGGTCCTCACAGTGGCCTGAAGGCGATCCTGGGTCGCAGGATCGCTACCATGGGGTCTCCGGAGCCTGACCGGGGGACCCGGATCGCGCACGAGGAGTCCTCTTGCCAGACGAGGCCCAGCCCCTTATCGCCGCCAAGCCCGAGCCAGGCTCGGCGCCCGCGGCGAAGCCCGCCCCGCACGGGACGAACGCTCCCGGCGCGAAGAACGACACCCGCGGGCCGGTTCAGCACGCCCAGGCGGCGCCCGTCGAGAAGCCTGCCGAGGAGACCCGCCCCAAGCCGGTCGAGTCCCCGCGGGCCGTGAACACGCCCGCTGTGCGCCCGGCCACCGGCCAGCCCGCCCGCTCCGGCTCCTCCAACCGCGTCCGCGCCCGCCTCGCCCGTCTCGGTGTCCAGCGCTCCAACCCGTACAACCCGGTCCTGGAGCCGCTGCTGCGGATAGTGCGCAGCAACGACCCGAAGATCGAGACCTCGACGCTGCGCCAGATCGAGAACGCCTACCAGGTCGCGGAGCGCTGGCATCGCGGCCAGAAGCGCAAGAGCGGCGATCCCTACATCACGCACCCGCTCGCGGTGACCACGATCCTGGCCGAGCTGGGTATGGATCCGGCCACCCTCATGGCGGGCCTGCTGCATGACACCGTCGAGGACACCGAGTACGGCCTCGACCAGCTCCGCCGCGACTTCGGTGACTCGGTCGCCCTGCTCGTCGACGGCGTCACCAAGCTGGACAAGGTCAAGTTCGGCGAGGCCGCGCAGGCCGAGACCGTACGCAAGATGGTCGTCGCCATGGCCAAGGACCCGCGTGTCCTGGTCATCAAGCTCGCGGACCGCCTGCACAACATGCGCACCATGCGTTACCTCAAGCGCGAGAAGCAGGAGAAGAAGGCGCGCGAGACGCTGGAGATCTACGCGCCGCTCGCCCACCGCCTGGGCATGAACACCATCAAGTGGGAACTGGAGGACCTCGCCTTCGCGATCCTCTACCCCAAGATGTACGACGAGATCGTACGGCTGGTGGCCGAGAGGGCACCGAAGCGTGACGAGTACCTGGCCATAGTGACCGACGAGGTCCAGGCCGACCTGCGCTCCGCCCGCATCAAGGCGACCGTCACCGGCCGCCCGAAGCACTACTACAGCGTCTACCAGAAGATGATCGTCCGCGGCCGTGACTTCGCGGAGATCTACGACCTGGTGGGTATTCGGGTGCTTGTCGACACGGTCCGCGACTGCTACGCGGCCCTCGGCACCGTGCACGCGCGATGGAACCCGGTCCCCGGCCGGTTCAAGGACTACATCGCGATGCCCAAGTTCAACATGTACCAGTCGCTGCACACGACGGTCATCGGCCCCAACGGCAAGCCGGTCGAACTCCAGATCCGAACGTTCGACATGCACCGCCGCGCCGAGTACGGCATCGCCGCGCACTGGAAGTACAAGCAGGAGGCCGTCGCCGGCGCCTCCAAGGTGCGCTCGGACCAGCCGAGGACCACCGGCAAGGACGACCACCTCAACGACATGGCGTGGCTGCGCCAGCTCCTCGACTGGCAGAAGGAGACCGAGGACCCCGGCGAGTTCCTGGAGTCCCTGCGCTTCGACCTCTCGCGCAACGAGGTCTTCGTCTTCACGCCCAAGGGCGACGTGATAGCACTGCCGGCCGGTGCCACGCCCGTGGACTTCTCGTACGCGGTGCACACCGAGGTGGGCCACCGCACCATAGGCGCCCGTGTCAACGGACGCCTCGTACCGCTGGAATCGACCCTGGACAACGGGGACCTGGTGGAGGTCTTCACGTCCAAGGCGGCCGGGGCGGGCCCGTCCCGGGACTGGCTGAACTTCGTGAAGTCGCCGCGTGCCCGCAACAAGATCCGGGCGTGGTTCTCGAAGGAGCGCCGCGACGAGGCGATCGAGCAGGGCAAGGACGCGATCGTCCGCGCGATGCGCAAACAGAACCTGCCGATCCAGCGCATCCTGACCGGCGACTCCCTCGTGACGCTCGCCCACGAGATGCGCTACCCGGACATCTCCGCGCTGTACGCGGCGATCGGCGAGGGCCATGTCTCCGCGCAGAACGTCGTGCAGAAGCTGGTCCAGGCGCTCGGCGGCGAGGAGGCGGCCACCGAGGAGATCGACGAGTCGGTCCCGCCGTCCCGCGGACGCGGACGCAAGCGGCGCAGCAACAACGACCCGGGTGTCGTGGTCAAGGGCGTCGACGACGTGTGGGTCAAGCTCGCCCGCTGTTGCACTCCGGTCCCCGGCGACCCGATCATCGGCTTCGTCACCCGGGGCAGTGGCGTATCGGTTCACCGCAGCGACTGCGTGAACGTGGATTCACTGTCCCGCGAGCCCGAGCGGATCCTCGACGTGGAGTGGGCGCCCACCCAGTCCTCGGTGTTCCTGGTCGCCATCCAGGTCGAGGCCCTGGACCGCTCCCGGCTCCTCTCCGACGTCACCCGCGTGCTGTCGGACCAGCACGTCAACATCCTCTCCGCGGCCGTGCAGACCTCCCGCGACCGCGTCGCCACCTCCCGGTTCACCTTCGAGATGGGCGACCCCAAGCACCTCGGGCACGTCCTGAAGGCGGTCAGGGGCGTCGAGGGCGTGTACGACGTGTACCGGGTGACATCGGCGCGCAGCCGGTCGTAGGACACACGACGCCAAGGGCTACGAGAAGGGGCTCCCGTACCGAAGTACGGGAGCCCCTTTCCGATATACGAGACTGACGTCCGAGAGAGACGTCCGAGACCGATGTCCGAGACGTCAGCCGCCGAACTCGTGCAGACCCTTGAGCGCCTGGTCCAGAAGCGCCTGGCGGCCCTCCAGCTCACGCTGGAGTTTGTCGGCCCTGGCGTTGTTGCCCTGGGCGCGTGCCTGCTCGATCTGGCCCGTCAGCTTGTCCACGGCCGCCTGGAGCTGGCCCGTCAGACCCTCGGCACGCGCGCGTGCCTCCGGGTTCGTCCGGCGCCACTCGGTCTCCTCGGCCTCCTGGATGGCCCGCTCGACGGCGTGCATCCGGCCCTCGACCTTCGGCCGGGAGTCCCGCGGCACATGGCCGATGGCCTCCCAGCGCTCGTTGATCGAGCGGAACGTGGCCCGGGCACCCTTCAGCTCCCCGATCGGCAGGAGCTTCTCGGCCTCCTCGGCCAGCTCCTCCTTCAGCTTCAGGTTCTCCGCCTGCTCGGCGTCCCGCTCCGCGAAGACCGAGCTGCGGGCGGCGAAGAAGACGTCCTGGGCACCGCGGAAGCGGTTCCACAGATCGTCCTCGTGCTCGCGCTGGGCGCGGCCCGCCGCCTTCCACTCCGACATCAGGTCGCGGTAGCGGGCGGCCGTGGGGCCCCAGTCCGTCGAGCCGGACAGCGACTCGGCCTCCGCGACCAGGCGCTCCTTGGTCCTGCGGGCCTCCTCGCGCTGCGCGTCCAGGGACGCGAAATGGGCCTTGCGGCGCTTGGAGAACGCCGAGCGGGCATGCGAGAAGCGGTGCCACAGCTCGTCGTCCGACTTGCGGTCCAGGCGCGGCAGCCCCTTCCAGGTGTCCACCAGGGACCGCAGCCGCTCACCCGCCGGCCGCCACTGGTCGGACTGCGCCAGTTCCTCGGCTTCGGCGACCAGCGCCTCCTTGGAGTGCCGGGCCTCGTCCGACTGTTTCGCGCGCTGCTGCTTGCGCTCCTCGCGGCGCTTGTCGACGGT
>Ga0307514_10002428_pt1 | contig 19428 bp, 17 predicted proteins | sample 16_EM_MG_FD_203088 | JGI IMG/M metagenome (GOLD analysis project Ga0307514, IMG submission 203088) | Populus trichocarpa ectomycorrhiza microbial communities from riparian zone in the Pacific Northwest, United States - 16_EM | ecosystem: Host-associated > Plants > Roots > Unclassified | place... | reverse complement strand
AGCGTAATGCTTCAAAACCACATTATATGAACACGGTAACCTGAGGGAAACATGGCAATCAATTATTGGGCGCGTTCAGTAGAATGTAAGACGCAACGATAACATTGCAATTATACGATAAGCGGACACATAGCATGGAGGTATGGGCGATAAGAATACTGTCCCTCGAACATGACTATAAAGAGATCACGATTGTCCAGGCAATTTGAAAGAACAAGCTCTAGCAGCGAATAGTCAGAAACCTACCAGCGAAAGAAGATCTTTATTTATTATTGAGTATTTATGATACCTATTACTATTATATAAAATCTATTAGCTTTTTGTAGTGGCAGCCCCGCACCTATCTGAGTATTCATATGAATGCCTATAACCTTTGGGAACAATTCCGACGTCATTGTTTACGCTCTTGAGAAAATTATATCCTTTGCTAGAAATATCCAATACGTATTTGTGGCAAATTGTGTCTGGTGGACAGCCAGAATTATAGGATTGGATGACGACCTAAGAATACATATCGATAACCTTACATTTCGGGAAAGGACAATACGAGGAGTATCCTCAACCCCTCGAGACATAGGTAGGAACATTCGCCTTGATTTAGATAAGCAAGCATTATCCTCTTCAGCTAATTATGTTAGCGATTCTTTGAGGAGAACGAGGAAGGGACGAGTCAACCCTTTACCTCAATCGAAAAAGCAACTTAAGAAGGCTAGGCAAGCGGAAGCCAGACGAATCCAACTACAAGCGAAATCAAAATACTAGGCTTGCCAATATACGAGAGAAGATTATTAGTAATCTCAGACAGAAATAGGATCTACTGCTGTACCAGTACCTATACTTGGTACCTAAGTATCCCCGTAACAGAAGATTGTCTGCTTTCTTCAATGCAAGTGCACTCTCGAGATGTTCTACTTGTTTCTTCAGTGAATAGTGAATCCTGACCTGGCTGGCCATGTGTTGCATTTGTGATAATGAAGACAGAAGGTTGCGGAATGTGGGAGAGAGTGTATAAGCAGTTAATATAAGCTTAATTGAATCAGAATAATCGGAAAAATGAAGGAAGAAGTTGCCCAAATTCGATGAGGATAAACTTCAAGACTTACTTTGATGGGTTCAGTACCGATAATGTCAATAGTGCATATATATATCAAGGATGTCAGTCTTGGGGTGGGATTTCGAATGTTGTGGGGGGTACCAGAATAGATGGCTTCTTTGACAGGTGTGCCGGAATCGATGGATTCTTTATGTCAAATATTAGCAACTTTTACCAACAATACTCTGCAAGGATGCATAAATTGGAACTTAGCTAAAGCCAATGCACATCGAACTGAACTAGATGCACCTGAACCAGATGCACCTGACGGAAAATTACAACATTGACTAATCTTTGGTGCCGGCCAAATACAGTACTGAGAACTTGAATACTAATTTTTGCCCCTGAATATAACTCCACTAAACATAGTAAGTTTGAATGAAAGTATCAGCATTATATGTGACTGCATTGAAAATCTGCAGAACTCCATCGATGTGGATTCTGGAGAGTGACTGCTGAGTTGCCCACATTGATACTGGGTCAGGGATCAATCATGGAGAACGTAGAATCTCTGTATGTGGTATATCCACCAGAAGAATACCTGTATTATCACGATATTTGATTGAATAAGGATGCTGTAGCTATGTTAGTGGTTGATAGCACACTACCATGAGCATAACTTCTCTTTAATGCATTCATCATGGCCATGTTTGCAGAATATCTGCAGTTGATGGAGGGAGAGAAAGTGTTATCCCAAGGAGAGATACAGGCATAGAGAATGAATGCTAAGGTACGATGGATGATTGAGGGGTTTTTTAATTGATCCATGTACTTGTCAATGCCAAGATTGCTAACAAATTGGTCATAAATACTCATTTACATCATAATTTTGCGCCTAATATTTAGTATGTTGTACACCATTAAATCACACATTCATGTTTGAGTCTCACCACTACAATGTTGACTTAAAATCAATGCTGGGGTTCAAAGCAATATGCAACAATGGAATGAATGCGTCGACAGAGGTTGTCTCACAGCGGGTGGAGAATGAATGATTGAATGAAAGGAGTGCCGGGGAATTGGGGTGCATGAAAGTTGAAGTCTTTCTACTTTGCCCGGATGGTTTCGGATTGCATTCTCATAACATACTGACCGTTTATTGCACTCTTTGAAGCTATGGTTTCTGAACTGGAGTTTTAAAGATTCTCTCTCCTCGAAGTGCTTTCTTGATGGAAATTGGTTCACGTAATCCATTTGCAGAAATGAGCATCGGTGGCCAATTTATACATCTAATCAGAATCGAGTTTATTCTGCCCTCAATGCATTGAAAACTAAGTGTTCTTTCAGTAAGTGTGATACATGAGTGAGCGGGAGTTGCTGGCCATCTTGCAGAGTCACTGAGCAGAATCTGCCATTTGTGATTCTGGCTCTCAAGCTTCAGCTCTTTTGCCAGAGCCTGAACTTGCAGAAGCTAGTTTAGAAATTGGAAGCAGAGGTCCAAGCATACTACTTAGTTAATATCGAGTTCAGTAAGATTAGTAAGTGCCCAGGTCTGCACATTTATGGCTTAGTAGCGCAGGGCCACGTTCCTCCAATGGACAGTTGACATGGGAAGCTGACAGTTCAAGATATTTTAGCGGCAGCCCTCACATACCAATCAAGTAGAGATTCATTTATTAGCAGAGGAGGAGCGGAATGAGCCGCTTGCACCTAATTGTAAAGTGTCTTCATGGGTGACATCCAGTGTGCACTGTGTGCACTGAATCGAAGTAAAAGAAAACATCATAAGAATGAAGAAAAGTACAATATGAAGTGCACCACAGACTGGAGTACAGGTGCTTTGGTGACTGATTTGTTGGTTTTGAGGCATGCCAGAGCTAGAATGATACATCCATAATGAGTTGCAGCTTGTCAAAGTAGCCTCCATAGAAATCAAAGCTTCTCATTTTGGACTGGATTGCCAATCTCAGTTGTGCCTGAACTTCAATCATAGGCTATAAAATTTCTTGCGGTGAATGCTGTAGTTTGGCTATGAATATCTGAGCTGTGTTTCAAGCATTCGACTCTCAGGGATAGTTATCTAATGTGTAGCCCATCTTCTATAAAATGTCAGCAAAACCTGCAACTTTGCTACAAATTAGCAAGCTGTGTCTCACTTTCGGACAAAAGTACTCATTATCGCCTATACTGGCTTCTTGCCAAATGGGATTGGCAAATACGCTGAGCTGGATTTTTCAGAACATCACTGGAGACACATGCTGAGGATTCTGAATGGCACCTGAACTTTGATCAGAGGCCAGCAACGGCTGTGGCTTTCACACAAATCTGTGAGCCGGTCTGTCATTGCTGGACACCACTAATCAGTATCACATACACTGTTCTGAATCCTAACGGAGAGTGATAGCAATTCTGTGATCGATTGGTTATCACACTATGTGCCCTTGACTCTCTAGTGCACCTGCACTTCGATCATATGCCAGCAAAAGCTTTGGTACTGTGACGATGATGCGAGCCATGTGTCATAATCTGACACATGTACTGGCTAACGCCTTGACAGTTGTCATGGCGAATGGGATTTGCAAATATGGAGTGATATATCTGTCATAACCAGAGAAATGTCACATGTCGAGTATTCTCCAGTGAACCCGAATGTGATCAAAGTATACTATTTCAGTCTGTGGACATCAAAATGCATACATGTGCTCAGATGCCCTGTGCACCCCAAATTCACAACTGATGAATGATTCGAACCTGTTCACTCCATTATTTTTAATGTTCAACTGATACCAATCATCATGATATAGGCCAGCCGGGAACTTCAAATACAGCTGATCAATTGACTTCATCTGATATTGCTCAATAATAATAATCACGAATACCAATGAAAACCCACTCTAGCCATTTCTGATTAGAGATCAACAATTCCAACATCAAGAACTTTAATTCACTTCAAAATGACTGACAAAGAAATAGTTTATGCAACATACTGTACCATACAAATGAGCGGTTTGACTATATAAACTATTAGTTCAGAACATTATGTTGGTTGAATGTTTAAAGAGGCGTAAGTTGATGAAGTGTTCTAACACTTTTACATGATGGGTCATCAGACACTAATGGGACTTGGTTCTCTGTCAGCCATTTCATATGGTCCTCACAAGACTCCAAAATATATTACATCATCCAGGTCATTACGATAAGTAGACTCATCAAGCCTTGCAGGAGTCTCTGTTGAGCAACTCCCATGTGGTGATGGAAATAGCTCGCACGATGATTATAGCCACCCAGACCCACATGCAGTAATCATGTGAGTGGTTCTCTGCTGTGCACTTGCCGTATGACTTGTGCAAATGCCTCCAGCTGCTTATTCAATTCCAACAATTTTTAAGTTATTACCGCATGGTTTGTAGCTGCGAGATTTAGGCCTGTCCGGCCAACTGTAAGTGTCATTATGAATGCTGAGGGATTTTGTGAATCCTGGACTTCGAGCTGCATTTCTGTACATTCATGATTGTCCATTTTTTCATACATGTGGAATATATTCACATGATCCATAAAATACTTGGTTAGCTACCACTACAAATGATGAACTTGGCCAGGACGAGGCCAACTAAGCACTGCCTTTTGGGAAGAAGATGTACTAGGGTGTTCATTTTCATTCCTACCATGTTCCGGAAGGAGCGCATTTGTTTATGTATCATCATGGTCATGGTCGGCATACTCTGTAAGCTCATTTACATGCATTGATAGAAATATACCTCACAAGAATGGGTTAATCAGGGAATCCACCCAAGTATCAAGTGGGCAGTTGTTGTTCTATTGACCAGAACCATCATTCCATTCCTCAGCATCTCCAAACACTAACAAAACACTTGCTAGCTACCATCCATGAACACTCCATGCTGCTGAAGTACCCTGGGAAGTTTATCTTTCTAGCAGGGTCTTCGGTTTTGCTTGATTATCCTGTATCCACTTGAGATAAATGATGTCAGTATTGTGCATCAGTATCTGAACAAGTGGTGTTCGATTGGCTTGTTTCGATTCTGACTACCTCCATATCATTTAACAGTTTGCATTCTGTATTATCCAGCACACCGCATCGTCTTGAGCTTCTTCGTCTTCGGTCCAGACAACATGCATTATGCTCTTCATCGCAGAATGGAATGACCCTTCACCAGGTGTTTCTGTTACAGTCTGATCTTCTGGATCCTGAGGTGCATCTGAAAACAGCCACATTGTCTGATAACAACAGTCATAGAGTCAATAGAATCCCGGCGTTGCTGTAACTGGAAGTTTGAATCTAATTCATGCTTTCATTGCATTTACCATCCCACACTCTTTCTGACCTGTTACCGACGGGAGTCATCCAAAATCCTAAAACTCCAGGTACCGTATGAGTGTTGGCCATTGCTTGATGAATTGATTCTGGATGCTGAGGTATTGTATTGAACAAGGTGGATATTGAAGCGATTATCTGGCTCATCGAATCTGGTGTTAGGATCCTCCTGTGTAAGATTACCATCTTCCCCCTTTGACAGGTTCACCAATTTGAATTTGGTTCCATACTTCACCTTATCGCTGACACAGTTGAATGTCTGTGCCACTCTGCGCATTGTGACGACCATAATTGGTTTAAAAGCAGGAGAATATGCTGAATGCCCCCGAGGTGGAGTGGTATGTATCTTTAAATGGCTGCGGGGCACTGAAATGAGTCTATAGAATGGATGCCACTCCTGTTCGTCACCGAATGTCCCGGGATAGTCATTCTGCACTATATCCATCCACTCTTCTAGCATGTCCTACAATATTATTGACCGCAATAAATCAATTAGAATTGTTGCAGATAGCAATTTGCATATCATTGCCACTGCCACTGTGGTAAAAGTCTTCCGAAGTCGCATTCAATCTGCCACCAGGACTTCTGGCATATCTGTATCATAAACCCATCTGCGCACAATGAACCATATTGCCCAAACCTGGTTCTCCAGAAACCGGGTTCCTGGTAGACCAGAAGTTGTACACTGATTGCCAGGGACTTGGTCCACTTTTGATTGGGCAACAGTACTCAGTACTGAACTGGTATTCTCTAGATCGAGGAACTCCACACTATGCTCCACTTGCTTCTGTACCTCCCTTGAACTGTTGACTGATTTCTATTCATCCTCAAGAATCTCATTCAGGTACTTGGAGATATGCTGGGCAGATGGGCTTATCTTTCGGCACTTCTTAAAATCATCGCAATGGTAGGTATTTCACAGGCAAGCAACCATGGGTACAAATAGATTTCGATGGAATACAATCAATTCTATTCTTTCAATCGGAACTTACATTAATGCAAGTATCATTGTCTTGCCCTCCATTCTCCTCACCCGCCTCTCTTCTACTCTTTTCAGAGCCTTCCAATTTCCATATATACTAATTGGCCGTTGCAAACATGTAGTCTTCATATGGCTAGCGGGGATTAACTTCCCTTGATGGATTAAGTGTTACAGAATCTTCATCCCAGTAGCTGTCTTGATTTGTATCACAAGTATTTTCGGAATGGGACCAAGTTTCAACTTGAAAGCATTCGAAGCGCGACAGTTGGGCAAAATCTGGTGATATATGGGGTCAATTATCATTTGCCAGTGTAAAAATAATCCCAGACACATTTTGTCCATTTCCTCCTGATCCGAGGTGCACTGGACCATCAATGTTGGAAGGTATACCTCTTGCGGGTTTCAGTTTTGTCGATGAAATTGTATGGGTCTTCACAGTTGGTGAAATCTGTATACGAAGGTTCGAGTGGTTTAGGAATGGACCCATATCATTGTCATATGATGGCTGCTGAATCATGACCTTGGACATCTTATTTGGCATCTCTGGGAGGATAGTTCTCACCATATGGTCCATGCACTGTCCCATATCAGTTGCCAGTCGCTTGTTGCCTCCCCTTCCATTTTTCCTCCCCTCCATAATGTCTCTTGTACATTCCTTCATACCCAACTCCACCCACTGCTGACGAATCCATGCAGCGTGATGGAAATTATCTAACCGCAGCCAGCCTTTGAATGAAATCAAAAAATCTGCGACCACATCCACAAAATGTAAATTGGTCTGCAAGCCACAAGCAAACCTGCCAGACACTCCAGAAGCCCTTGCCAGTACTTCCAAGTACTTCCTGATACTCCTAGGCCCCCCTGGAGGTGTGAACAGTGCGCTCAAACTCTGCACGAGTATTCTCAGTTGCTTCTGAAAGTGGCTGCAGTGATGGAGGTGCAGTCAGGATGCTACGAGATTTGGCTATTACCATAGACAAATTCTGGAGCAGGTGGGACCTCTGGGCAGGGCTGTGGAAGACTTCGAGTGCAGCAGAGACCTCTGCGCAGATCTGTGGGACACTTCAAGAGGTGCTGAAACCTCTGCACCAGCTCTGCGGAAAACGTGATGTCATAGTCTCACAGAAGTGGCGCTTAGGGTTCTACAACCACAAGGTATCCGGTTTATCATGTTCATCTTTCATACAGTTGCATGATTTGCTAAATCGTAATATGGTATATATTATCTACCTCTCTCTATATATATACATATGGAGATAAAGGGATGCTAAAGAAAGACTCAGTGACAGGGAGTATATATTTGCGAGACTCTGGGGTAGATAGACGTCTGCACATTATATGAAATACACACTCGATCTTTCCCAGCTCGTAGTCCCAGGCACTTGATCTGTCAAAACTGTTCGTCTCATACAGTCTTGCTGAGCACTTATAGATTTATGCAACCAGTGTAGTTTCTCACACACTCTTGGCAATCATTCATAGATCCACACAATTTGGGTGGTTTAGCATGGCCAATTACCCTTTCATGTCCTCTCACTCTATTTCTATGCACCTGAAGTCAGAACTGCACATTCTGAAGAATTCCCTTCGGATGCCATGCGAGGTGCGGCTGAGTATTGATGATAGGCCATCTGCCTACTAACACACCATGATCCAGTGAATTCTGCGATACACTACTAGGCCGTGATCATGTGAGTTTGGAGAGCCACTTGCTGACCGTAATTGAACAAGTTTTGTGATACAATTTGAGGCTGTGATTCAGTGAACTTGGATATGCACTACAAGATTAGTATCTCACAAGTCTCGAGAGACACATGTTCGCTGTGATCATGCACACATGGTCGCCGTAATTGTGTGAGTTTGGAGATACACTGGAATGCTGTGACTGAGCGAGGTTTGGAATGCCCTGGAGGCGATGGTCAAGTACGTTTGGAGATGCACTTGAAATCCATGTTGAGTGAGATTGAAAGAGAACTTCGAGGTGGTTAATCTGGAGGTGGTAGTTTGGGAGGGAGCCGCAACAGAAGCTGAGAGTATGTACATTACTTAACTTGCAAGTCTGGAAACATTGAGAACGGATTACAGCATGGTCTACCAAGTAGTGAGACACTGGCTGGAAGTGCGAGACAGTTGATCTTCGGATGATCCAGTACGCTTTGTATGCTGTACTTGGTGTATGCTGTACTTGGTGTATGCTGTACTCAATGTATGATGGAGTCGGTGAATGCTATACTGGGTGTTAACTCTTGGTCATCACCTGGAAAGATTCTGAAGGATGAGGGCACTTTGTGTTCTTAGGTGATGGTAGAGTTTAGGATGAGAATGATAGAGAAGAGTGGATATGGGGCAAATCATCATGAGAAAGTGAAACTTAAGAGAATTTCGTGTGGAAGCCAATTTACAATTCCTGATACAGCAGACATCCGATATGTGGGTAATAACTGCAATACGAGGTGTTCTACATTCAATAATGCGTGTTGTACCACAGATTTCTCATATCCGCTTATATCCTCCATAACATTCCCATCTACATCCCTCATCTCTTTGTCTTGTCCACAACTCCATCATCATCGCAGAGCACAAAGCTATGTCATCTAGCTCAATCTCACTATGCGATGATCATGAGTTTTCACTGTGTACAGCATACATTGAGTCCAGCATCCACCAGGTACAGCATTAACCCAAGCTTGTCGGTCAGGTCCATATTCTCATCATTACGAATTGACCTCTATATACAGCATGTGATTCGGGCATGCATCTCTTCAGATTGACCTCCACCAGCCCAGCTCTCCATTAGAACTACAAAGGAATAGTCACTTTGTCAAATGACCACTCTTACAAGTTGACTAAACCAGTAATAGAGCCTCAAGACTCTGTGCACCATTCATCGACCGCCTCCAGGTACCGGTCAAATTTACCTCAATTTCGGCTTCGAGGTACATCTCCAAACTTGCTCAATTGCTGCCTCTGACTTCACACTGGTATTAGCAATGGTTCTGAACCGTCACTTTGAGTCCGAGTCTGTCTCCAAACCAAACCGTTTCCATATTGGCGGCACAGGTTGGGAATAAACCCAAACTGTGAACTGGGGTACAGTTCGATGGTAAGTTCCAATCGTGTCTGACCTGGGCGGGTTATCACAGGTCGCCAAGTGGGTCCATCTATACATTCATATACGGCTTTTTTTTTTGGAGTTTTATAATAGTATCGTTTTAAAATCGCGTTTTCAACTACCAATATTATGTTTTTCTATGGTTAGCAGTTACTGATATCAATCAATTTGGAATCCATATTGTTTCTTTGATATCTTCTATTTTTGCGTACCAAGGCGATCAATAATTCAGTTATGTGCGCGAAAATCCGGGCTACGCATTGATTACCAAAATTGGAAGACCTAAAACTGTTGATGCTCCGTTGACACTTATGTTCAGGATGTGGCAGGGAGCGTATTGGTGTTGATTGTGCTCCTAATGGCTACCAATATCACTTGAATGGATATCTGCAACCAATCGGAATATAGATCTTCAAAGATGCAACACGAACAATTGATCAAGCTCCGTTGATGCTCGTTCTCAGAATTGGGCGGTGGCCATGTTGCTGTCTCATTTGTCTATATCCGCTGCTAATACATTGGTTATGCATAACAGCGACCAAATCACTGTTCAATTAGAATACTATGAAGACCACACATTGTTGACACTCCGTTGATGCTCATGTGGATAGAATGTCCATTCAACATTTGCTGCCATCGATAATTAGTTTAATCGTGATTTGAACTCGCAGCACCAAAATGTATTTTAGTCCCTGGAAGCCTCCAGGAGTGTCTGAGAGGATGTGGAGTGTAAACTTAGATGCGTCAATTTCAGGAGACTATCAGACCCCAGGAGGGCATTCATGCCTGCCTTTAAAGTAACTGGGATCTCTGATGACTGGTCCAGGAGTACCATGGGAGTGATTGTGATAGGTTTGGGAACACCTCAGAGCGCTGGAGAGAACTTTTCGTGCACCTGGGAGCACCTGGGAGCGCCTGCGACAAGTCTGGGAGCAACAGTGACAAGTCTGGGAGCACCGGCGACAAGTCTGGGAGCACCACGAATTACAGTTGAGCAGTCTGGGAAAAACAATATCCTGTTTGGGAATGGTGCTGGTGCGTATGGAAATCATAGCTACTACTTATCGTTCAATGATTATTAAAACTCATGTATTCAGTTTGTATTCTCATCTGTGTATCTATATAGCTACCCATCTACACATGGTATATCTGGACTGGCTGCAGCCAGAGCGTAAGAGCAATTTGAGGTGCGCCTGAAAATGACAATCGAGTGAACTCACAGATACACTCAGATGCGCTGACTGAGCGTATTTGGAGATATACTTGGAGGCCGTGATTGAGTGCACATAGAGATACACTTGGAGGCCGTGATTGAGTGAGTTTGGAGATGCATTTGGAGGTGGTAATCGAGCGTATTTGGAGATACACTTGGAGGCCATGATGGAGTGAACTTACAGATTCACTTCCAGATTGTGATCGAGCGAGTTTGGAGATGCACTTGGACCCTGTCAGTAAGGGAGTTTGGAGATGCACTTGGAGGACATAATCGTGCGAGTTAAGAGATACAGTTTGAGGCCGTAATCGAGCGAGTTTGGAGATACACCTTGAGGCCGTGATGCAGCGAGTTTGCAGGCAGTAATCGTGCGAGTTTGGAGATGCACTTGGAGGCCGTGATCGTGCGAACTTGGAGGCCGTAATGGTGCCAGTTTGGACAAGTACATAGAGGAGGTCAATGGAGGGCACAGCAGCTGCGGAGACTCCATTCATCAGTTAGTTAACTCGCAACCATGGAAATGTGACAAGGTGACTTTACCTTTAAGCTCTCATGGAGAGCCAGCTGATGGAGGTCGATGATGTAGAGAGGCACGCCGGAAGCGGAAGCTACATTCACGGGTCAACTCGCAATAATGGGAATGAAGGGAGGACAAACAACGTTGGGCGGATGCTGTACTCGGTGCATGCTGTACTCGGTGTATGCTGTACTCGGTGTACACTGTACACGGTGTCAACTCATGATCATGACACGGAGAGACAGAGAGGGATAACTTAACTTTGATTTCTGCAATGATGGTAGAGTTGTCGACAAGAAAGAGAGATATGCGAACGATGTGGGGGATACAAGCGGATATGAGAAATCAGAGGTACGACTTGCCTGATTGGATTGGGCAGACCTCGTATCGGTGTTATTACACCCTAGATCGCGACTCGTACCTGCCATATCGGGGATGGTCAATTGACTTGCACACAAAATTCTCTTAAGTCCCAGTTTCTTAGGATGATATCCCTATCTCCTCTTATCTCTTTCTTTCTCGTCCTCAACTCTACCATCACCTAAAAACACGAAGTTTAGTCATTGCTCGTTATCTTTCCATACCATGATCAAAAGTTGACCCCGAGTACCGCATACACCGAGTACAGCATACACTGAGTACAGCATACACTGAGTACAGCATACACCACGTTCTGTATTATCCCACCGTCGACTGTCTTCCGCTCGCAGCCAGTCTCTCATCTCTCGGCAGACCATGTTGTACTCAATTTTATACATTCCCACAATTACTAGTTAACCAGTGAATAGTATCTTAGCTCCCGTCGCTCCTCCCTCCTGAACTACCCCCTCCAGATTGGCCGCCTCCCAGTACTCCTCCAATCTTGCTCAATCACAGCCTCCAAGTGAATTTCCAAAACTCGCTCGATTACAGCCTCCAAGTGAATCTCTAAACTCGCACGATTACAGCCTGCAAGTTCGCACAATCACAGCCTCCAAATGCATCTCCAAACTCGCTCAGTCACAGAGTCCAAGTGTATATCTAAACTCGCATAATTATGGCCTCCAAGTTCGCACCATCACGGCATCCAAATGAATCTCCACACTCGCACGATTACGGCCTCCAAACTCACTCGATCACGGACTCCAAGTGTTCCTCCAAACCTGTTTGATCACACCTGCCAAGTACATCTATAAGGAGCGACAGTGGGTGTACGGAGATACAGGGGTAACGTACGTGGAGAGAGTGACCGGGAGTAAATATTCGACAGACCCCGAGTAGATAGACATCATCTCATTTACATCTCATCGTATCATTCAATGCAAATACACACTCTATCTTTCCAAACTTTTGGTCTCACTCACTCAGTCTGAAAGGTCGTGGATCCACCCAATTGCGCGAATCCGCAACACCGGGTAGTCTCATATCTTCTCACCAGATTCCTCTGCTCCTCGAACCAATACCAGTCTTTCGCATGTGTTCTGTTTGTATGTCGCGAGAGGTGTGGCGGAGTGTTGATGGTGGGCTCTCTGTCTTCCAGCTTCATCGTTTTACCACAACAGCCTCCAAAGTGGTTCATTTTTAAGTTCTCTCAATGGGTATGTCCAGGTGCTCATTCGATTATGCTCGACTACCATCTGCGGCCAGATTGACCGTATGTATATATAATCAGAGACTAAAATAATGCATGCTATATTATGATGTAGCGAATCTTGTGACTGTAACAAAGAGCAATATGATAAGATGACATGCCTTGTGGTTATATAAGAACCACTGCTGTGAGAATACGGCACCAAGTTTCCCACAGTGCTGCGCAGTGGTCTCGGCTGCTCTTGAAGTCTCCCGCTGATCTGTGCAGAGGTGTCAGGAGCTCCAAAATTTGACTATCCTATAACTCAAATCTTGTAGCAACCTAAATGCACCTCCATAACTGCAGGTGCTTTCAGGAGCACCTGAGAATGGTCTCGCAGAGTCTGAGAGTACTTTCCTTAGCTTCAGGGGGGTCTGGGAGCATCTAGAAGTACTGGGAAGCACGGGTGAGGTAGCCCCGGGTGTCTGAGAGGATTGCATGTTGCTTCCAGACCAATTTACACTTTGCTGATACATTGGTTGTCATTCTGACAGATTGAGACTGGGCCCTATGGCAAATCCAAGCGTAGTAAAATTCTTGCACTGTTCACTCTCATACTACTACAATTTATATATCTTGCCAAAAGATTAGTTGCAGCTGCTATATATCTGTTAATCAACCAATATTCCCAAGCTACTGCTCATCATTCACTCATGATATATTTGTAACTGAAATTCTGGGTCAAGATACATATTGCAGCTGGTGAAACATTGATGTATTCGGTCCTATTTGTTCTTCATTTCCATATTCCTCCTTGTTTCCATTGCATTGACCGTCACCAACACCTCTTCAAGCTGTTTCTTTGACATCTGTATTAGCTAATTCAATCCTGCAACATTCAGTGCTGCACTCAAATCCCACTGCTCTGAGCATTCCGGTTAATTGATTTCAATGTCTTGCTTGATATGGTATTCAATGTCTGCTACTCAATTGTCTTTGCTGTCTTTGGGATTTTCCCAGTCACAATTCCAGTTAAGCCAATTTTTCGTGTCCGAAATGCTGTCATGTGCACCACCATCATCGCATTTGACTTGCTGATTGTTGATTCTTCTAATTCAGCAGACAGTCAATATTTGAGTTCATCCTCTGGGGAGGTTCTTTGCAGACAAAGCTGGTGGCACAGGTGATCTTTCTGAAAATTTCAATGGAGCCACACCATCATGTTGAATGAGTATTAAGGATGCTTTGATGATCTCTTCTGTATCAGCAATGTATCCTACGGCTGTCATCTGCTTGTTTTGACTGTGAGAAACCTTCTGTGTAGCACGGAGGTTTTGGCAGTACGGCCACATCTCCAAACATTAGTGCACCTTGATCATTCTGGGCAATTTTCTATTCTCCGTTGCATTCTTCAGGTCTGAGACATTTTGTTTGTTTGTCCTACGCAATGGTGGGTGATCGCCTGCCCAGATCCTGATATGGACTGCCGCAAACTGCCTTACAACGACTTTTTCGTGAAGAATCTCACCTGTGGTTTTTGACAGCCTCCAGCCGATATCACCTCCCTCACAGGAAAAACTGGCCTCCACTCTGACACCATGTGGTATGACAATCAATAAGGTGGGTGCCACATTGGAGAGATCGGTGTATATCGAGTGTATTTTCTCCTGTTGGCCTTAACAGTCAGTTATGTCTGGTATTCAAAACGTACTGCTCATCATCATCTGGTCGCAGTCATAATCGTTGATATTTCGATCAAGCTGCCAGCAGTTGTATCGTTCATCAGGCGGTGAATTGAAACCGAGCCTGGTGGTGGTCGATGAGCGGGCTGCGTCATTGCTTTGTCCGAGTGTCATTTCAGCCACATTGTTATGCATTAGGTATTCTTCATCATAGCTGGTGAAACAATATGGGTGATAGAATGATTGACCGGATCCTGAAACTGTTTCGGAGGGGACCACAATGTTGCACATTATGCTTCCAGGTTATTGACCAGCACACATCGATACTTGGCACAGTAATCATTTTCAATATACTTCAGAAAAGATTCTAGATATTGGGTAGTATACCATGTCTTGTCTTGAGGATGACTATACAATCACTTGCCTCATGTTCTAAACGATCGCAACTTCCTGAAAGGAATGAGAATATGTACAGAAATAGGAAGCATACAAGTGGTTGGAGTCACTTGAGCATAATTTTTGGGCAGCTATTGTTGCTCTAACTTCACGGCAAAGAACTAGTCTTCCTTCAATTGAGCCTTCTTCTTAGCCAAAGCTTGCATAATGGCATCCATATAATTGAAAATGTCATTTTAGACTGAGATAACGTGATGCACTGTAACTGTTTGCCTCTTGGACATCCGTAGAGTTTAATATCAGAATTGCCTCAAAACTTCGATTACATACTTGACAATGCACCATATATCATATGTTTTAAAGAGTGGCTGGTAATCACTGCATTTTGGATTCGGGAGACACTTACAAGTCAATTCTCAAAATCAGTAGGCTTGCTCAAGCAACCCCTGTGTCGAGTTCCAGCGTGTGTTCAAATCCTGAATAGATAGTCCCGTGATGCAGACGTTGGCTTTCGACAGTCAATGACCTCATTTGAATGACTTGTTGTCAGCATAATTGATCCAGGAAGAATTCTCTGCTATATGACGGTCACTTTCAGGACTTTTAAACTATCTTGAAATATGTACTGTCTCAATTATCATCGCTAAACCTAGTCTCATAGTTGACACATTGTGGATTCGAGCATTGCCCTCTTTTTGAAGTCTTTGACTCATCCCAATCTCTATGCTTGCATTCTCTCCAAATTGCTGATTGCACTCAAGTTCTTCCCAGAACTTGGTGCGGCCTTTTATACGCAGACTGCTCATCAATGCACCTAAAGCCAGCGGTATGACGTGCGCCATGCATGGACTATGGTTCCATATTGCAGGCCACTGGATTCCGGAAGCCTCACATGATAATTGCAGCTCGCAAGTCATCGAGTAATTTGAGGAAGCATTATCAGTGGTAATTCCAAGCAAATGGCCATTGGTAAGCTCAAAATGATCAAGTACATGCTTCAAATATACGGCTAGCCATTGTCCTATATGTTGGCCCTTAACCTGTCATCATTAATTAGTTTTCGAAACAAGCAACGAATTGCCGATTAACGTTAGCGAAAGCGACTTGTACTTCATGCAATGCCTGATCTTGATTAATATAGTAAGCAATGACTGATGTTCGGGCGATTTTGTTTATTGATGTCCATCCGTCCAATGCTAAATTAAATTTACGTTGTGCTAGCAATTGCTTGTTAATTACATCCACTGTGAGTTCCAATCCCCCCAGGCAAATGGTGCTAAGGTTGTGGTGGATGGCAGCACTAGGTCACGTCTTACTGCTTTTTATGACCGTCGTAGCTCGTGATATGATATCCCATTCCATGGGATCTGAGCTGAAACAAATCATAACATGAGGTAGTGATTCCATGTGTCTTGGTAAACTTCAGAAGTTTCAAAGTTCTTAGCGGCCAGTTTTGAGCGTCTTTTCTGTCATTTCATTCAATATGGATTAACCTGGATGTCAAATATGAATTTCCTTCGCGATCTTGATATTGAAATTCCTCAACTTCGGTGCATCCTGACGATGGCTCAACCTGTTTCATTGACTGTCAGACTACTCAATTCAGTAACTTCCAACACTGTCAATCGATGAAACATTCTGATCTGAGCTTTTGCCAACAAGTGTATCCACACAGAGCTGGTCCCATGTTCGGATGTATGGCGAAGACCTTAATGACAACCGATATATATGATTCCAGTGCTGGCAGTCTCCTCAATTCCTCAGCACACTTAAATTCACCATGAAGATGCATATCTAGAATCATTCCAAGCAATGGGATGTTTCGACCCTGCATTCATTGATGCCCACCAAAGATTGAAGATGAGTTGTATAGTAAGGTCGCAAACATTACCAATCAAGACATAATCATCTTTGGAAGAGATCATAATCTCTAGCAATGAGGTATTAGAATCATTTGAATCTGACAAGACAGTAGAAATTAGAAAGCTGGGTAATCCGACTCGAGAGACTGCCAAAAGTGACCTTGTAGTAATGCAATATGCGGGTTTTTGAATATTGACTCTAGAGCTACCAGCACACGAAATCAGATCTGTGAAACATTGCATGCATATTTGTGAGGTTGTATACAAGGACAGATTGAAAAGACTGACTATGTAAAACTCAATTTAGGCACAACTCAATGCAGTTCATTGCTGTGTAGTGTACTCAGCCCCCCAAAAATTGTAGACATGCTGTGGGCGCTCAATTGTATGAGATAGACCCGATATTGTTGCTAGCATTATTGCCATTACAAGCTGCCAAAACATTGATTGTGGGTTAACACTGATCCATAGCCGTTGGATTAACCAACATGCAAGATCATTAAGTGTTGACGCTCCATTCATGCTCCATTAAAGCTGATTTTAGGACATAGTTACCAAGTTGTTGCAAGTATTTTTGCCTAGAAAAGCTCCCGATAGTTCAATTATTGATTAATGTGGTCTCCCAGGCCTTTGATTTTCCATGATGCAAGGCTAGTGTTAGCAACGGTTCCGGACCGTCACTTCAGGTCCGGGTCCAGGTCAAAACCGAACCATTGCCAAATTGGCGGTCCGGGTTGTCAACACACCGGAACTGTCAATTCTGGTACGGTTCGATACAAATCTCCCAACCCGTCTGGATTGGGCGGGTTGTCAGCGGGTCGCCCAGCAGGTCCATCTGTAGATTTATATAATGTTCTTGTTTTTGCAGTTGGATAATTGAACATTATTAAAATTAGGTATTTGACAGCCAATGATCTCTTTTTGGATGTTTTGCAATCTGCGACATTAATTATTTTGGAATACGTGTTTTGCCTTCTACCCGTTGCATTTTTAGCTAGAGAGGTAGTCAATAGTTTTGTTATGGGCGCACCTATGCGGAGAAAGCCTTGATTACGCAATATGCAAGATCAAATATTGTTGACGCTCCGTTGACGCTCAGTTTCATGATGGGGTAACGTATGTGTCATGCGTTATTTCAATTGAAAAGGCTGCCACAACTTCGTCTATGAATTGTTACCACATTGTTACACTTAGATTACCCAACATCCAGCACCAATTATCCTTGAAACTCCAATGACGCTCATTTTCAGGATGGGACAATACCTCGTTTATGAATGGCTGCAACCAAACGTCACTTTGTTTTGCCAAGGAAGGCAGCCATTACATCGGTTATGAATAGCAGTGACCAGGTCACTCTTCAATTACCGTAATTACAAGACTAAAATTTGTTGACACTCCGTTGACACTCATTTTCAGGATGGAGCAGGGAGCCTGATACTATTATTTTTGATGTGGAACGCAGGCAATACTTCGTTTATGAATGGCTGCAACCAATCGGCAGTTAGGTTACCCAAGATGCACCGCCAAAAATCGTTGACACTCCGTTGAAGCTCATTTTCAGAAGGAGGCAGTGATCCTGTCCTTTACTCTTTTGCCAAGTAAGGCCGTCAGTATGCACGTTATGGATAGTTCCGACCACGTCACCATTCAATTGCCGCACTTACAAGACTGAAAATCGTTGACGCTCCGTTGACGCTCATTTTAATGTACGGTGAAGTCAAGATCTGCTGCAATTAATAATTGCAATCTTAAATATTTGAACTTCATGGATGCCTTTCAGCATGATTAGGACTTGGATCTATGGCAAAGCCGAGCCCAGTAATAGTCCAGCAGTGGTCGCTCTCATCCGGTTAAAATTTATATGTTTTGCCAAATGATGCACATTGCCTGCTACAGGTTTGTTTGTTAACGAATATTCTCTCGCAACTGTTCAACATTCTTCCGTAATAATTCTCTAAATAAAATTCATCGTCAAACTACATAATGAACTTGCAGAAAATACATTGACGCATTCTGTCCTACTTTTTTTTGATCCCCTAATTCCTCCTCGTTTCCATTATATTGACCGTCACTAACGCCTTTTCAACCTTCTTCTTTGATTGTCGTATAGGCCGAATCAGTCCAGGAACATTTGGTGCCACACTCACATTCCGCACCTCCAGGGTTTGTGAAACCTCACTGCCGTTGTCCAGTTCCGTATCTGATTCATTGTCCGCCTCCCAGTCATCTTCGCTGTCGTTTGGATTATCCAAGTCCCCATTCCAGTTAAGCCAATTTTCGGTGTCTGAAATGCTTTCAGGTGAGCTATCCTCATTACTTTCGGCAGGATGGCGGTCGATTCGTTTGATTCGGCAGACATTCAATACTTGAGTTCGTCCTCCAGGGAGGTCCCTTGCTGACAAAGCTGGTGGCATAGGTGATTTTTCCGACAATTTCAATGCAGCCGCACCATCATGATGAAAGTTTGACCAGGATGCTTTGACGATCTCTTCGGTATCTGAAATATAACCTACGGCAGTCATTTGTTTGTTTTGAGCGCGAGATTCCTTCTGTGTAGCTTGTAGGGTTTGGCTACCCTGCCACATCTCCAAAAAGTCGTGGACCTTGGCCATTCTGTGCAACTTCTTTTCCTCCGCCTCTCTCTTCATCTCCATGTCGTTATCAGTGCTGTCTGGATCCAATACTGGGTTGTCGCCAGCCAGTAATCCGCTATTGGCTCGAGCAAACTGCCTTACTACAACTTTTT
>Ga0307514_10002427_pt1 | contig 19429 bp, 23 predicted proteins | sample 16_EM_MG_FD_203088 | JGI IMG/M metagenome (GOLD analysis project Ga0307514, IMG submission 203088) | Populus trichocarpa ectomycorrhiza microbial communities from riparian zone in the Pacific Northwest, United States - 16_EM | ecosystem: Host-associated > Plants > Roots > Unclassified | place... | reverse complement strand
TGAAATCCTGGTAAACAGATCTCGTCGTTTGGTCTTCCATTTCTTCTGTGATATTCTCGAGAAAACTAGCCCAACGAGGGGCAGGGCCGAGTTGCGGAATGTAGTACGTGGACATCTGGATACCTTCATTAGCTGTCATTATCAAGCCACTACTGGGCAAATGATGGACGTCGTTTAGGTCTGTCGTGGGTGTAATGGAAGTGAAGTTGGTTGCAGGCTAGTGGAAGATATCAACAGTGCACTTTCTGTTCAGTAAAAGTTTTCATACCGTGTTTCGATCCCAAATTTTTATGACCTTTCTGTCCGCACTAAGCACCATCCCGTCCCCAGCCATCCGGCTACCGCCTTCAATCCACGAGACGGTTTTTATATGCAAGCCATAACCTTGATCCTTTACTGCGAACGGATTCGCAGCACGAATATCATACAGCAAAGTATGTCCAGTCGACGTGCCAAGAGCGTAAGATAATCCATCCACTCTGGATGCGATAGCCGTGACGCTCAAGGCGCTTTCCTGTGCCCCGATTGGCACAAGTCGACTTCGAGGCAGTCGAAGTGTACCAACGCCCGATCGTGATCGTGGATCCCAAAACTGAGCTGTACCATTCCCGTCGATCCCGAAAGCAAGCAATTGATGAACTGGGTTGATATCAACGATATTGACACCCAATATTTCTCCATCGTCGTGTTCTTGCAGAATAAGAGGGTTCATGAACCGACCTTGCTCGAGGTTGAGGCGGTACACTTCCTTGCCCGCCGCAGAAAAGTAGGCATCGCATGAGGGGAAGTGGTACGCAAGAGAACGACCGAAACGAGGTATCCGTGTACGATAATGAAAACCCCCTTGTGTGTGTAGTTCAATCGTGCGGTCATTTTGCAAGTGTATAGTTTTCGTCCAGTCGTCTGAAAGGATCTAATGAAGTTGAATTGAAATTCACAAGTAAATTAACCCCAACGTTCTGAAGAAAGTCAAAAACACCTTCACCACGGACCACAAAATCGACGTTCTCTGCATCCGAGTGTCTTTCAAACTTCAACGATAGTTGATCCAGGTCCCATACCCTCATTTGTGGTTTGTATGTTCCAGTAGCGATGACATGGTGTCCATCCCGGGTTGTCTTCACTCGATTGCTGGCTTCCGGAAATTCAAAACCTTGAACGAGTTCAATGGTACCTTCAACATGTTCTTTTACTTCACTGCGTCCCTTGCCCTTCGATTCCCGTTTACGAGTAAGCCAGTCTGGTAGAGATGAAGATGAACCTGCAGTCGCCCCGTTTACTGTGTACACTCTAACACTGTCGGGATCTACTCCCATTCCGAAGTGCCTTCCACAAGAATTTGTTAGTTGAATTCAAGATTTTGAGTTTCAATTGCACATAATTACATAAGCAAAGACGGGTCGAAAAATAAAATAACTTTTGCGCCATTAGGTACATGAACAAACGAAGGGTTATAAATATTTTCTTTCGTCGAGACTACTCAAAGCGACTAAGTGGTTCATTGCCGGTACCCAAGTGACGCCTAGTACGTCTTCTTCTTCTCGTCGACAGAGAAGCCACCTAACATTATTGTTGAAAAAGGTTTCAAGACGACATTGTATACAAACTTACCTGGTCCCATGTTGACCAAGAGAATCAGACCACCAACAATGGCTACGAAAGAATATCAGAACGTGCAAACTCAATCAATTCTGCCACATACAGAGTGTCTGGAAGAAGTCATATCTGCAAGGTATTGTGAGTGCTGCACAAATCTAAATAAAGATTGACTTACTTCAGGAAATCGCGTTGATGGTGATGGGACTCTACGCTCCACCAATTGTTCGCGAAAACGTTGAAGACGCTCAAAACAATGACGAGGAAAGAGGCGGACCACTTGGCCTTGAAGCCAACCGCAACCATGGAGCAAGCGACAAGACCAACTAGGGAAACCAACAAACGGATGAAATTCCATTGACCTTGAAGGATGAAGCCAAGGAAGAGGAAGATCAGGAGGACACGGCCAGCAAGCAAAACACTTGATGATAAATCAGATTCTGATGAAAGGGAAAACAAATTTGACGAACTATTTCTTGCGGTCATTCTCACTGATAGTGGGCAATCCAGCAAAAGGGGTCTTCCGTGACACCATCGAGTCGCTGAACACCATGAAAAGGCCACCAATCACACTAAGATTACGAAGGAAAAAGTTCAAGTCGAAAATGAGACCATAACCAATCCCTTGAATGACCACAACGCCGAGGAGACCTCCAACAGCGTATTCGGTATAACGCTTCGTGACGACGGCGAAGGAGCCGGAAAGCATGGTCTTTAATACCAGTGTTAGTCGCTGGAGACATTGAGTGCAACATGCTTACAATAACATTCAAAATAAGGAACAAGTGGGAAAGTCCCCAAGGGAAATGACGATGTCTGGAGGCCATCTGTCAACAAAACAAAGCGAGCAGAGAGAACTCGAGACGTACGCTTGCAGATACCAGATTTGATCACCCCACTGGGTTACAATCCTCAATGAATCCTCCAAGAATGTGACTACAATCAAGAAACGCCCAATCGCGGGCAAGTGAGGCCTCAAGGGTTGGGAGTAAATCTCAACATAGTCTTCAATGTTTTTGCTGATGGCTTTGAGCTTCTCGATTGGGTCGTCGGGATCAGCGGATCTATAGCCTGACGACTGACGAGAATTAGAGAGACCATGAGGGTCGCTGGGGTAGCTTGACTGAGGGCGAGCAATGCTGATTCTGGACGCCATGAAGTGCTGAGGTTTTGTTGCCAGAGAATGTTGGTGCTAAAGACGTGTCAGTCACGGATGTGGCTGTATGGTTACGTAACTATGAAAAACCTGAAACTCCTATGTTAACCACCTAAATCAATGCTTAAGAGACGGCCGTCCAAGACGCTTTCGGATGATGATTCGAACGAGGACGAGAGTCGAGATGCGTCGTTCACTCCTAAACATACTGTGAAGAGAGCGCGAGGAAAGACACAACAGAACGCGTCAATCAGTTCCTCAGGGATTCGTGCAACGCCATCTCCTCATTCTAAGCTGGTCCACATCATACAGGATCCTACTCCAATGCGGACGGCTCTTTTGAAGTGGTTCCAAACTGTGCACGCGAACCGTGAAATGCCATGGCGCAAGCCATATGACCCAAACTTAGGGATCGAGGATCGCGCACAACGTGCTTATGAAGTACTCGACTCAATTGCTTAGTGAAGACATTAATTCGAAATTTATCTGCAGGTTTGGATTTCCGAAATCATGTTGCAACAGACTCAAGTCGTCACAGTGATTCCTTACTATAATCGGTGGATGGCAAAGTACGACTTGTACTTACTCCGCTGAAAGCTTGTTAATAGCCTCATTCCAGATTTCCCACAATATATGAACTTGTGTGTGTTTCTTGGGAATGATAGTGATTGTCCGACGAGATTGACTTGTCCCTAGGCAAATGCCACTATAGATGAAGTCAACGCATTGTGGAAAGGACTTGGGTACTACAGTCGGGCAAGTCGTTTGCTGCAAGGAGCCCAAAAGGTGGTAAAGGATTACGGCGGGAGGCTGCCAGATAATGCCCGGGACCTGGAAGCTAGTATCCCAGGTATTGGTCGATACAGCGCTGGAGCAATCAGTTCCATAGCCTACGGGGAACGGGCACCTGCTGTGCGTTTAGGTGATCCCATTCAGAACCACTATTTGACGGTTATCTACGTTTAGCTCGATGGAAATGTTCACCGACTCATGAGTCGTGTACTTGCCCTACACGCTAATCCAAAGGCCAAGTCTACGCTTGATATTCTCTGGACCGGTGCAAAGACGATGGTAGACACTGATGGTGCGTATGATTAGGAACATTGTCTATGAGTTTACCTTACCTCATACTTTAATAGCATTACCAAACAAGACAGAACCTTCATCATCCGAACCGAAAACCTCACAATACCCTGGCGATATAAACCAGGCCCTAATTGAACTCGGTAGCACCATGTGTAAGGTTCATGATCCCGGCTGTGCGTCCTGTCCCATCCGAGCTTGGTGTTCAGCGTACCAACTAGAGGGTCTGTCGAATGCTGATAAGGTAGTGTTCTTATACCGTGTGTTGCTCAGCGCTGACTTTACACAGCCAACACTTAAGGACATTGAGGATACTTGTAATGTTTGTGAACCTTTCGCGGACTATCAGGGCGTGACAACTTACCCAATGCGAGTGGATCGTAAGAAAGCCCGGGAAGAGTTAGACCTCGTCAACGTAATCGAATGGCACTCTAGGGCCGATCCAGAAAATAGACAATTTCTCATGATTAGACGACCCGAGAGTGGTAAGTGGGTTCCTTGAAATATGACATAAATTGTGATTGGTCTTGTGTCCACAGGGCTTCTGGCAGGATTATATGAATTTCCTACACATGCCAATGTATCAAGGGATACAAGTCACACTTCTCAAGAAAAAATAACTACAGAGATCACGGCACAGCTTGAGAAGGACAAGTCGCCGTCGAGCATGTCTGCGGTCAAGTCCGTAGGAGATGTGCTGCATGTATTCTCTCATATCAAAAAGACCTACCGAGTGCACTGGATAGTATTGGAAGATGGCGGGAAATGCCCCCCGTCGTTGTACTTTTCTGGTTCGGAAGACTTTTCCCCAAGAAAGGCTAATGTGAAAAAAGGCGCCGTCAAAATTAAAAGCGCAATATCTCCGAAAAATGGGAGATGGGTACCATTGCAGGAAGTCAATGAAATGAAGTCCGTACTATTCTCTCTAATTTTGGACGTCTGCGCTGATTGTCATCATTGCCAAATATAGTATGGGAACTGGCACAACCAAAATCTGGAATTTGACAAGGAAGTTATGGGAGGCGGAAGTCTAGCAGTTGAAGCTGAAGCTTTCTTACGATATGGGGAGGAGATGGCATCAGTTTCATGTCTATGTTCGACTAATCAATAGTGTGGCGATCGGTCTATCCCGAACACACCTTGTGTGCATTACTTCTGCATGCACATCTTCCTGGACTGAGTCTGCGACGGCTCTCGCTAAACATACCGTTCTCATTGGAAGTTACCTGAGTCTGTGACTAAGCGCGGACTCCGGAAAATTATTGAAGATTTATCCATCAACTGCCTCCAACAACGGCCGAAATCCAAAGGAGGTTACCACGCAACGGACTTCCAGTGATCCGCAGGATCCCGTTTGTGTCTTTGAGAAGGGTGGCTTTTTTCGTTACTGTGAACGCCAGGAGAGTTACTCTGTGTTGTGATCTTGGGTGCACATGGGTGGTGCGGTGGTGTGTTAAGCCTTTCCCAATCTGTTGAAACCGAGGAAAAGTATGACATGGGAACTGTGTCATTACAGTAATACAGAGTCTAATATATCGTTGCTTATCATCATGATCGGCATCGTTATGAGAGTATTGCAACGTGTCAGTGATTGAAATTCGATCGTGATAGGACTTCTAAGTTTTCGGTGTTAAAACTCCATTCGACGAGTGGTAAAGTTGAAACACTACTTTTCGGAAAAGGTCCTTGAAGCACATATTTGAAATTAATATTGAAAAGTTTATCACACGCACGTGACGTCAAAAACGGTTGTACAGAGTCCAGACTCCAAACCAGCGTGCAAAATCCTACGGACGACCTGAATTTAGAGAAAAGAAGATTTGATTCTTCAGAATGAATGGAAATATAGGCATAGGCGAAGGAGGGGAACGTCATCTTTAGTAAGTATCAGTCTTTTTTTGTGTTTTCGAACCAACCCTCATCATTATGACACCATGAAACAGCGCAGTTTTGAATCTTTCAAAGGATGCAACCCAGGCAGAAATTAATGAAAGACATCGAGCACTTTCTCTCATCTTTCACCCTGATAAGCAGCCAGATGAACAGCGTAAAGCGGCAGCCACGAAACAGTTCCTTGAGATTCAGAAAGCGTACCAAGGTCTGTTTTTGGCTTTTGAATATTGAAATGTTTTGAGTTCTCATATGTTCTTATACAATCCAGTTCTGTCGGATTCATTCCTGCGGTGTGGAAACTCTCCGTTTACTAGTCACTGATGAACTTAATTTGCAATCCTTAAGTCAGGTATACGATTCACTAGGTAAGCCATTCGAGTCTATGAGGGAGATAGAGTCTGATTGAGTTATTTCCCCAGGTTTTGAAGGGTTAAAAATGCAATGGCCTCCGAGTACTCGATCTAAATCAAAGGAAGAAGTGAGCAAATTCAAATAGTTACTTTACACGACTGATAACGCGCTGTAGATCCAAGAGATTCTGGAACAAGATATGGTTACTCTAAAGGAACGTAAAATACGAGGACTCATCTCCCCAAGGGGTAGAATGAGCTGTTCCTTGAATGCATCTTCCATATTTGGCTCGTCGACAGGTTTTCCATCCCTAACTCATATTCATGACGGAATGCGGAAAATTCGTGTTATGACCAAGACCATGGCCTATTCGATTGAGGTAACGTATTACTGGAGATTCTATTATATTCATTCTTCTTGGACAAACTTTATATATATATAGAAGAAGGTCAGTGGGAAGACTACGATTGGCTTTGAAGCGGAAAGTGTCCTTCAGGATCGTAGTGGCACGATTCGCTTCCTCGGTACGGTTCGCCACCAATTTTCGCCGCGTATCACAACTCTCGTGCGTTCAAAAGATCCAGATTGGTGCTTGCCGTAACTCTTCCAATCCTTAGGCAACTCTTCACTTGACTAAACCCCATATTACGAAATTTGACGTGAAATACGAGGATGGCAATAACTTAATCGAAGTAAAAGCCTCCCTTTCACCTGGCGTTCACAATTCCTTGCCTACCCTAACGACGTCTTACTCTCGGAAACTGTCCCGAAACTGGCCACAACGAGGCAGAGTCGCTTTAAACATCTCCCAGCAGCCATCAATCTCTTTCTTTTACGTTTCACCTCCTGTGATCCAACTCGAAGGCAATGCAGAATCTCCGAAACTATCCCCACCTTCAATTTCAGGTCTCAGATACATTGCTTTTGACCGGAGTATTGGCATTACCTTTGTCAGTATTTTGCCGAAATTGGTGGCCGAAGCTAGCATCCACCTGGTTGAGCTTTCCACGCGTCTAAGAGCTTCTGTCCAGTATAGTTTGAATGGGATTTTGGCTACGCTCGGCATTTCCTGGACTGGTGAACGGGCAGAAGCTGGTACTTACTTGGTCCTTGATGCTGAAGCCATCCTGTGGGAGCTCAAGTCGGCCTCCTCTTTCTGTCTAGTTTTATGTTGTTTATTGACACTGGCCAAAGTTTTTCGTATCTAGACGCACAATTCTCACTACCTATTCTGTTATCGTCTCATTTCTCCCCTGTTTTGGCGCTTGGAACGGCCGTGATTCCGTCTACGGTTATTGCTCTTGGATATCACTTTTTCGTCTTGCCACGGCGGCGGGCAAGACGAGTGGCGTAAGTAGTTTGCATAATGGTAGGGGGTGGTTTCATATAAATAAACATGTCTTTAGGCGCCTCAAGGCCGCTCGACAGACCTTTGAAGAAGACTCTGACGCTCGTAAAGAACGAAGTACTGTAGAATCACTTCTGAAGGAAGCCGTCAAAAAACAAATTCGCATCGAAGTAGAGCGGGAAGGTAAACGATTATTAGATTTCAACTTTCTATTTCTCACATTCTGATAGGGCTTATCATACAAGAGGCCTCTTACGGCCCTGCTGATACCCACGACGGGGAACTATACATTTTCCAAGACGTTACCACTCAATTACAGGCCCTAGTTCGCAACTCTCAGCTCCATATCCCTGGCGGTGATTCAAGGGTACTTATTTAGTCATTTCATCCTTTTTGCATTCATACATTATCCACACAGGCAGCACTGCAGGGTATCTCGGATCCTGCGCCTTTTATAGCCAAGTCATTACGCATTCGCTATCTATTTCGTGGTCGCGTCCATTTCGCGGAGGTACCTGACCACTTGTCCGTAGTCTTGCCACTAGCAGGTTCGGTTCAACTTTTTTTTTTCAATGCCCCAGAACCTGTTTTGAAAACTTCCTTCGCCAGAACACGAAGTGGATGAGGCCAGAGATTTCTAACAGTTGTGATGGGCCCCAGGTGACTTTTTAGTTTTGAATCCACTTCTTTGATTTGAATCTGCGGAGAACCGTGTGATTCACAGCAATCTTAGATCAAATACACTTGCCTCACCCCAAGAATGATTAGTTGGGCCCTCATGGCGATTTAAGGTTGACGGTTGTGATCATATGGGTGTGGGACCCAATTACCCATAACTAATTTGTAGTTCGCTTTGTTCCCGCTCAGCTGCTGAGTTTTGACCGCGACAGAAATGCTACATCATATCAAACAAGTGGTTACTATGACCCTTGTAATCTTCTCTGTCTCCGCCAAATTTACTGACGTGCATCTAGATCAGAAAAAGCTATGTTTAGCTCCACGCTTGCCATAATTTAAGAGACATATATCCAAATGATAAGACAGTAGTGAAACGGGAAATTCAAAAATGCAACCGTTGCATGACAGATATTTCTCTTTATATTGGAATTTGATTTCGACACACTGCTTCTTCTAATTGATAAACCGGAAGAATATGTAATTGTGACGTGACGGAATGCATCATTTTAGAGTTTAATCCAGAGTTATCCCCATCTGTTCGACTTGTTCTTTGAGATAGTACAATCGGAACTCAGTTAAGTCAAAGACCTTGTATCAAACAGGAGTCCCCAATGTGAAGGATTGATCACACTAAAAATTGCATGCGGGAAGCCTTTGTTTAGTTTCTCAAGATCTCAACTCTTCAACCGTGGGCGCCTCCCATATATGCCCGATCGACATTGCCATGGAAGTGTTATTGCGAAGGGAAATTATTTCACAAGAGGATGGGATCTAAGACTGGTTTTGATACACTTTACCTCCAAACGGTGGGAAGCCCGATTTCAAAAGATGTTTCCAAAGTTGAACTATCGCCTCGTCCGATATGAGTTACACATAATAGGTGATAATGGAAAAACCCAAGTCTTTGGTGTGATTTCGGTAAACCCCGGATATCTTTTATTCTGAGCTTTATGATCTTCTTGCAGAAGATGAACGATGACGCCGGTCAGAAAGTCGGAACCAAATGATCGAAATCATACGCCTGTTTGAGCCGACTAATAGGGTGTACTGGACGCAGACATTAAAACCCTCTTCGGCACTAATAGACCCCACAGAGTGGTATGTTGTAAACGAGGCCAAAAAAAAAACGTCTGAAAAAAGTTGGCAATAACATTATCAATATTACCGCGTGGTTTCTGCGCCGGGTAGGAGAAGATGTTCGATTAATTTCCACGCATGAACTTACAAATTATAGCAGTCTCTGCTTCTTAAAGTGACCGCCCTGGTGATATTCCTATGGGAGTTAATTACCACAAGGGCCTACAGCCACGATGACACACCAACAGCCCCCTCAGCATCAAATGGATATTACCCATATGATGGTCGATCACAGAGTTTTTAGCTTAACGACCTTGCATTTAAATACGGTTCAGTTATGCTTTCGATCTTTTTTGTATGGAGATCTAGATAGATAAAGAAATTGCAGCATCGCGTGACATCAAGCCTCGATCCCTTTCTCAGGAACAGCCAACTTTAATAGCTTACGACCGTGACTTGAGCCCTCCGTTCTGCAAGCGACCTGTCTACACAACATGCTCTGTGAAAGCAAGGTTGCATACGTGAGAAATGAGTGTATGCCATTTACGTTTGGAATCCCCAGATCTAATAAGCCCAACTCAATGCAAAGTAAAATATGGACACTTCCTGGGATTCAATCAACTTTCGTTTCCGGTTCGCCTGAACGTGCCGATCCCGTTATTTAAAGCTTTTGTAAATTAGCGTTCTTAACCTGCCCTCTTACTACACTCTTTTCACTTCTTTTTCCTCTATTTTCACAACACATATCATGCAGCATCCTACTTTACAGAACGTCCGCATCCGCTCAACACGCGACGCCCTTCAGGTTTTCCACGGTGTCGCCACCCACTGCCTCCCTCTTATCACTCGACGCTTGGATGCGGAAGAAAGACGGAATATAATGCCCGGAAACGTTTATGTCTGGTATGACGGTTTCCCGCTGCGCAAGAGAAACATGATGTATTTGTTTATCTGTAGGGAAGAACGTGGCGCAAATTCAGAACCCACAGGACTAGGTATGGAGCGATGGTACGTCAGATTTCTTTCTGACCATCAGAAAATAATCATGACGATGTCTTCCAGGACAGACGGGATGGGGTGGGGACCGAGTCGTATGTTTAATTTTTTTGTCACGATTTGTCAAATCTTTATTTAATGCTATCAATAACCAGGAGTCCGCGACGTAGGTTCATGACTTTCTGACACGATCAGGGATTCAACACATTTTTTCTAGGAATTTTTATTTTATCACCAGAAGGATTCAGACACTTCTGACGATCTGTTGAACCCAGTCACTCCGTGGGCTCAAATGATGAGGTCAGTCTATGCATCGCTAGCTTGAGAAAAGTGCTGCGCTATGTTTGCCTTCTCCTGGCATTTACAACGTGTTCATTTTGCTCATGTCATACATAGGAGACCAGGTTCTCGACTTTCAAAACCCTACTCTGATAGTCGTTCAGTGCCCGACGCTGAGAGACTCATTAAACAGACTTACAGTGTCCATGTATCGCTGCCCGCTGACAGAGCCAAAGGACTAATCAGAAAGTGGCATCTCAGTGAGTTGTCATTTAGGTTTCAGGAAAATTCGTCCCTGACATCATTTTGTAGCGGCTTACTTCAGCCCGTCAAAGCTGCATGAGCTCGCCACCATCGATAACATTCGCGGTGTTGGTGATGTCACCGTTCCAGAGGGTTGGTTCCGGAGTGCTCGAATAGGTAGGAATAGACGGGACAGCCGGCCTCCAGGTCTTTCTCCTCCATTGCCAGAAATGCCCATCCAACCCGCAATAAGCGTTGATTATCATCGTCCTCAGAGTTCGAATAATCACCCTTATCCCTGTCATCAAATGCCACATACTCCTCCTTATCCATCCCCTTATCATCACACAACCTCACTACATCCTTATGCCTCACAGTCTTTGCTGGGCACTCCGACTCCACCGGGATACCCAAGCATCGCTGCATCGTCTCCTCGTAACTTCAGCCACGAGAATAGTCATAGTTCGAAAAGTCAGCTTGTTCCATTAGAGGTCCTCGTTCGGACTTCTGGACCGCGGCGTGATCCTGCAGACGAACAATTGCTACGCAGATTCAATTCTTGAAGCAATCATCTGAAACAAAGCTTCTCCATCATTATTTTTAAAAAACAGTTGGCCGCCAAATTAATGATTACGGCGAAGTCAATGTTTGAGACAGTTTCCGCCTTACCTTCATGACCAAAAAATTGCTTCATTTTTTCTTTTTCCACCGCTCTTTGTTCACCTACAGACTTATACGCAATTTTTATTTTATTTGTTTCTTTTTATCGTTATGTTTGTGTTTAACCCAACTAAAATTTTCGATGCATACGACATCTTCCCATTGCTCTCCAGCACTGCACCCGTGTATCCATAGATCTGTCTTCATAATCTCACCTGCATCATATCATTAGTTTGAATAAAACACTTCCGTGGTCTTATGCAGGTTTGCCTTGAAAAAAAAACTCAACGTTTTTAACTCTTAAAGCTAGATTTCCAATGAAATTAAAATTGAAGTTGCCATCACATTACCTTGATCACGCCGCCAGAAGCCTTCAGCGTCGATCTTTATTTAATATAACACGTTCTTGAAAGGGGCATAAATGCTAGTTATTTTATTCCCGAATTAGATTCCGAATGGTAAAAATTTCCCTTGGACGGTTTCACAAGCATAAGAAGACATTGTTTAGGGTGGAATAAACCGCATGAGTTCTGTTTTTTGGATGAAGGTCTATTCACTGCAAACTGGTGAAGGGACATTGATCGGTGGATGGTATACTCTCATTGTCCTTTTTATGTATAGCCGCAAGGAGAATGAGGGTACTTTAGTTGATATTGAAGGACTTTCTCCTTCAAGTTTTCTGTGAGTTACATGTACTCCGCGGTGTCATTCTATTTAACTGTCCGTAGGATTAAGTTAAAGACTGTAGTCGATCAGAAAAATTCTTCTTCCTATGTATGAATGAGGTACTATTTAAAAAAAGCATTCTATACTGAAATTTCAATGGTCAACTGCCTACTTTATGCGGCAATTTCTAAATCGGGATGCAAGCGCCTCACAAAATACTGATTTGATTATTGCTTGTAAGATGTACCGAAAAAAAAGATGACTTTCCTAGCTTTCCTCAATCTAGGTAGATAGTTCAAATAAGGTGCGGTTTCCCCCTTTAATAGCTTTGCTCGGGGTAGTTAATCTAAGACTTATGCTTTTTACTAATAAGAAAAACAAAGCATGCGTAGAAGTTGGGAACAAAAACTTTTTCTGGTTTAAAATTACGGTTGTCAGTCAGGAGTCAGTGCCACTTACAATAGACTTTACGGCGCAAATGCTCAAACTAAATGGAAATTTTAGATTTTTAGCTATCAGGAGTTGTATTCAATATTATGTCAGCAATTGTAGACTTGGTCACGTTTGCTATCAAAGTCTTCCTTGACCATTAGAGTCAGATGCCCGAACAGCCCAAGCCAAAAGAGAATGCCAACTCTACGCAGGATGTCAAGCCACGCGGCGCAAACAGATCCACCAAAGTTGCAGGAAAGCTGAAGGTACTCCCTGAGCAGCCAGAGACGCTTCCTGTCCTTGGCCCAGAGAAACGGCCTGTTCAACGAGATAGACCATTTCGGGATCACGCTGGGAGTTCAGGGACTACTGGGGATAGTGATGAAGGTGACGTTGAGGAGAACGATGAATCTCAGGAGGAGGAGGTATATGCCCTTTGACGCATTCTCTACTCAAAACTGATGGAATGTCTTTGCATAAGGTGTACAATCAAATATCACTTATTCCAGAAGGCACAGCTCGCAGGGATGCATTGAAACTTACGAAAAAGAAGGCAAAATCACTGCCGCGAGTCACAGCATATGCTACTGCAAGGTAGGATTGCGGGTTCAGTTCTGTTTTTGGGTTATTTTTTGACATTTTCATCAGTTCCTATCGAATGAATGACCTGATGAAATTCTTCAACGCCCGGCGGAGTGCATACTACACAGACCCTAAATTGCTTGACGATGTCATATATACCCCATATGTTTATGATTCTCCATTCATGACACAAGAGGACTCCTCACATGTATCCCCTCATCCACCAACTGCTGACCTTCTAGGCATACCAGAACTCAAAGAAAACGAACGCAATGGTTCCAAGAAGAAGTCGTCCAGCAAATTTGACACGACTCCCAAGGAAGCAGAAATATTTATGTTTAGCTATGGCACCGTCGTAATTTGGGGAATGACAGAAGCCCAAGAGAAAAGGTTTCTTTCATCAATGTAAGCGTCTAATTCTTGTCAACTTTCATTTAATATATCTTTTTATCTTCTAGCAAACGATTTGAAATCGGAAAGCTCAGTATGCTCAGTTTTCGAGTACTTCTAACTACATCTTGTCTCACGATCACTTCAATAGCACCGGAAGATATGGAAATGGAAGACCTCAATTATTATTATGCAAACTATAGTCGGTCAGGGGCTCTGTTCTCTTGTCCTGAAGTTCTCGTATCTGACATTGCAATTCAGGATATATAATGATGTAATAACATTGCGCAAAGGCTCCAGCTACATGTATGCCACTTTTTAAAATCTCTCTGCCTTATGTCAAAGCTCAGGAAATTTTGTTAGGACGAAACTATCTCTATCTCATGCGCTTTCTCAGTCTGTGAAAATATCTTTGGTATGTGAAGTCGCATATCACATTAGATCAAGCTTTCGTAATTCTTGTTTAGTTTGAAGCATTGATTTCTTCTAAAATTGAAGAGACCAAAGATATACCCGAGGTTATCAGTGAAACAGGAAAAATCGGCATGCCACATAAAGGTTTTTTTCTTTTACTTTCTTCTATTCTCAACACTTTATTCATTTTCGAAACAGAAATAATGCAAAAGATAGGACAGCTCTTCCTTTTTCGAACGAATATCAATTCCGTCGGCTCAGTTCTCGATTCCCCCGTACGTTCCGACTCTTATCTATGCAGGTCTGATTGACCATCCAGGCGTTTCATTCAGGAAGTATTTTGGGTGAACGTCTTTTCTTTTTTCAAAATGATTACTAAACGGACTCATGGCAAAAATCTAGAGCTATCCAGACTTGCAACCTCTTTACGATGCAGCCCGAAGTTACCTCGAGATACCGCAGAGAATCAACCTACTCAATACCCGTGTCGAAGTCTGTTGTCTTGTTCTCTCAGGGGAGTAAGGGTCAGGTGTGACTAACTATGACAGGTTCTTCAAGATATGCTCAAGCTGTTGAAAGAATCTGTATCCAGTAAACATGCCGAACGTCTTGAACAGATTGTGATTGCGTTGATCGCCATCGAAATCGGTGCGTTTAAGTGGATCACGGCACAAGCCTTGATTTTCCATTATTATTATTTTAGTACTTGGGATCATCACAATTCTCGTCGACTTAATGGCGGCACCCCAGGGTATCCAGTAAATGGACGCCGATCAGAAACGACACAGTGCCCAAGGTAAAGAATCACTTAATGTAGATTATCGTATTCTTTTTACAATTGACCGCGGATCTCAAGGGACCCCTTATCGAGAAGCCTCAGAAATATTAGAATGTTGTCGGGATATTTAAGAGATCACGCAATCTCGCTTCAACAAATAAAATTGACAAAGCGTTATTCGTAAATACGTCAGATGGACACGGAGAACATTCTGTACCATAACAACCAGAACTGATGAGAAATTGTGAATGTCGGCGGTCGACGCCTGACATTCACACGTACATTTCCTGAATCAAATGACTGACCCTTCAAAAAAATTACATGTAAAAAAAAACAGAACCTGGATTGGCGTGCGTTGTTCTCCTGGAGCACACTGCGCAGCTTGATCATGAGCTTTTACGTCCCGGCAGCTGGAATTGAGATCACGTCTGCATTCTTGGCCCGGTTTCCTTTGACCGGATTGCGGGTTCCGGATGTCTTGTTGGAATAGGAAGAAAGTTTCGTCTGCTTGAAACACAGAAACTCAAACGCTGTCGACCGGCGGCTGTCGGCCAGCGTCTTCTTGACGTCGTTCAAATTCGCCTGCAGGCTCTCGTCACCAGGACGTCGAGAATAAGCTTGAGAGATTCTATTATAAAGATCGGATAGTGTCTTTGAGGCTGTCGGAGTAACGTATCGTCCAAGGGTCTGTTGCATGAATTCTATTTCCAAAGTGGCCTGGGAAAAAAAAAACGCCGGAAATTAGTTTCCCCATCATAATCACTTTCAGAGCAGAAGGGGAACCTTTCGGGCGCTGACGGTGGCAAAAAATGAACAGAATACAAAGGAAAACGTACGGATAACATTCCACCCATACCAAATCGTTTCACCTGTCGGATGCACCTAAAAGCCTCGGCTGCAAGTTCTTCTACAAGCGCATTTAGAATGCGGTCCAGGAGAGACACGGCTGCGCTACAGACTTGCGCATGAACTTCGACTAGGCACATCAGCGTCTCACACATATAGGGTCGAATTTCTGCAGGAGTTTCCAAGGGATTGACAGGAGTAATTGTTACAAAACCACAAGCACGTAAGCGGGGATCGAGCGGTGAAGTCGGAGAGTTTGTCATACCTGTCGGTTGAGGGGTTTCATACCAATCCATCTGTGGATCTAGTATTCCCTTGCGAAGCAGAGCGATGGCCAGTTCGAGTTTCGCTTTGGTGTACCCATTGAAGAGCATTTGCTCAAGTTCGGTAACAACGGTCATCATGGTCTTGTTTCGTTAAACTAAGCACTGATGTATGCAGGGACGAGAAACCAACCCTTCTGTCCTCAGTCATGGAGATACCGAGCGCACTCTCTAGCTGTACAAACATGCCTGGAATGACAATCTTGGAGAAGTCTGCCAGGTTCGCAAGAACAAGCAAAAGTCGAGCATCCTGGAACAATCTGTAGTCATAACCAGAAGATCTGCGGATCTAAGAAAACGTACACTGTCATTTGGACCCACTGTCTTGACGGAATCCAAGTCATATCGTGCCTTTTCGGTTCTCTGTCGCTTGGCAAGCGGTGGTTCATTTGACACCAGCAACACCATTCCATCTAGAATGGCATAAATGCTGTCAAGGAAAGCCTTTGTGATTTTTGCGACCAGAACCGGTGCCACAGGACCCCGTTTCGATGGCTTGGTAGTCGATATAGAAGACGTTGCGTCGATGCCGCCTGCCAGTTTGAAAGCGGCCGTCGTCATATGTCGCTGATATAACTCTATTTGAGCCAGATAATGTGTAGTGAAGGGCTCGTTTGGGTTCGATACCCAAGCTTCCACGCAGTGGAACATGCTGGCGTCTACTAACGTTAAAAAAGCCACTTCAGTTTTGAAAGTGTAAATGACAAACCTCGAAGCCATGCCTTTACAAGAAAATCGACAAATCTCCAACGGGTATTTTCCAAGAGGCCCTTCAATCCACTATCCTTGGCTATATCAAGTGAATTCAATTCGTTCACGGTGTCATGAATGTCGGCCAAGATTTTGTTCAAATAATATGCCGTGCAAATGGAGTGAGAATTTAATGGAAGGTGAGGAGGTTGGACAAGAGACGCGCCGGGCGCGGCCATGATCGCCACATCCGATAATTTGAAAAAATCAGATATCTGGGAAATGTAGAGGTTGACGATATCCAATGCCATAGTTCTACATTGTGATGGGCTGCGACGGGAGGACGTAACAACAGACTGACGCATCAAGGATATTATAGCCTAGACGAACAACAATAACCATTGACAGACCTTGTTAAATTTTCCGTCAATGAAGCTTTTTGAAATCTTCCAAAAGTTTGGAAGGAGCGACAGTATTGTCTCCGAAACATTCCTTACCACATCATGCACCGCTTGCCAGACTGGCTCGGCAGGTGATTTTACTTAAAAATGAAACGAAAGAGATTTTGAAAAAAACTGCGAAAAGAAAAGTGCATATACACATACCTAATGTTGCATCCGCTTTCTTCTCTTCTAGTTGAAGAATAACGGTCTGAAGCTTCTCACGAAGGAATTCGTTCAAAGCGTCATCGTCCGAATAAGTCTCGCTGCTTTTCGCTGAGGCAGCCAAGCATATGAGAGCAGAGCGAATGCTTAAATTGCCGTCTTGACTCACCAACCAGACGGACAGACGACAGGTACGAATTCGTCACAGAATTCAGAATAAGCGAATGATGACTGTCAAAATACTTCCAGACAGGATCATCATTCGACTGAAACTCCAAAAGGATTCTAAAAAATGAAAATGTGAAGTGAGAAAATGCGTAACTATCTTCAAATGCCAAAAAAAAAAGAAGACCAACTCAAGCGTTTTCTCCTGCTCATCTACCGTCCTGTTGGTATCTTGCAACTGAGCGACAAGGACATTCCTCATTTCCACCATCGCCTTCTCGATGCTCTTCCAGACTTTTTCCAAGATACGCTGTTGTTGCTTCTCTGCAGCTTTGGACGCTACGGCGTCCTTCGTGTTTCCCACGGGCAAAAGTTGACCTGGGCGATTTTCCAGGAGATATTTTCCTTTCTTGTAGTCGCGCAGTGCTACTTCATATCGTCCCTGAATGGAATAAAACACGTTAGCTGGCGATTGGAATGATAACAAATGAGCAGAACAAAGTCACCCCTTCAATGGACTCCATGATAAAGCTGGGTAGATTGAAAAAGAACCTTGATCTGTCGAAAAGACCCAACGTTGTTCGCAACTTCTGTGCTTTTGACGCACTCTCCAATACGGGAAGAAATACTTGGTCAGCTTTCTGAGCGCCATCTAGATAGATAACATGGATTAATTATACGTTTCTTCGTCAATTAAGATCGATACCTTTCAAATAATCTCGAATGGGCTTCGAGGCGTATTCTTTCTCAGCGGACAAGACGTTTTCTTTCATTTCGGCATATAGCGCTGTTTCAAAAAAAAAAAAAATTAGACTCACTGAAGTGAAAGGGAAATGGAAGGGAAGAGAACTCAACCATCAGTAGAAGATTTGACTGCAACAAACCTATCAAAGTTCTCCTCGACTAGTATCCTCACGGCCTCCGAACGCGCTTCAATCGAGTTCTGGAGGTGTGCGATACCGCGAGCGAGGTCCTGATACGTCGCATCGGGGTGCATTATCGATAGGAAAACCTTGGGGTCAAAAGACTTGGACGTGACCAAGCACGAAGCCTCTGTTCGCGAATACTTTCAGACTTTTCAAGAAACAGGGTTCGCCCTTTAGGTCAAATGTTACGCACTGGTTTCCATATCCATCTCACGTATCCTGACGCGGATAATGAATAGATATACAAACAGAAATAGTATAAAGACTGAACTTGACGGTATGTCCAAGCCCCAAAGGGTCGCTCTCCAGGTCAATTCCACTTGTCGGACTGAGCACCGCACCAGCCACGGAATCTTCAATGTCATGATCGACTTCTTGCCATTTACTTGTTCAGGTGTGTTGAGTATCGCAAAGTAGAATGATTTCATTTGTACCCACTTAGGAGTAAGCGTGTCCACCTTGTACGCCTTCAATAAGTCGGCCTCGTCGATATCAAAGTTTAATCGAGGCATTATCGCATTGCGCTTTGGGTGGCAATCCGGACGGGCCTTACAAAACGCTCGTTTTTAAGTAGTGATTCAGTCGAGGGCGAAAACCGTTATGAGAATAAAAATACAAAAAGGTATACTATTTTTTTCTAATGAGCAAGCGCTTTGATCAACGGTTCTTTCGGCCCGAGGGAAGCACGTTCTTATTAAATGGATGTATATATCTACCATGAATGATCCAACAAGTATGAAAACAATGAAGATTCAAAAAGAGACTTTAATAGAGGAAAACATATATGAGAAGAGCTCGTCCCCTTTACACCTGGAGAACCGTCCCGAAGGCATAGTCCCAAATCTTGCCTGAAAAATTCCAAGTCGACATTAGACAAGTCTACCTGAAGGGTAACTGGAATACTCACTTGTGACACCATATCCAAGTTCGAAGTTTTTGTAGTGATGTGCCAGGTGGTATTTTTTCATCTCGCGCATATATTGAGGGAGTTTGGTATGGTGCAGCCTGGGGGAGCGGGTGAGTGAAGGTAGATGTGTGAAAATAAAATTGACTTGCGCATAATGCATGCAATCGTATCCGATGTCTGAATAAAAAAAAGAGGGTGTGAGAGATTGAAATGGAAGAAAGTTCAAGTGCCACTTACAGAACGTGAACGACCCAGCGATAATGCCATTCGCCATCGCAACCGGAAAGAGGACGTATGCGAGCTGAGTGAACGGCAGCTGTAGAACGAAGAACAGTGGAGGGGGCA
>Ga0307514_10002426_pt1 | contig 19445 bp, 14 predicted proteins | sample 16_EM_MG_FD_203088 | JGI IMG/M metagenome (GOLD analysis project Ga0307514, IMG submission 203088) | Populus trichocarpa ectomycorrhiza microbial communities from riparian zone in the Pacific Northwest, United States - 16_EM | ecosystem: Host-associated > Plants > Roots > Unclassified | place... | reverse complement strand
ACATTTAATTGATTGAGAATTAGATTTCATGATTTGTTTCAATTTACTTTCTATAAAATTATTTTTATTTCATGAATCGGTTCACTAATTCAACTGGTTGATTTACATCGACTCAAGTAGTTTTTGATTTTATTTTTTCTAATCAAAGAACTAAAGATCTAGTAAAGCCTATATATTTTTTATTGAGTAAAAAAAAATTAATCTTACTCCCAACATAACAATACAAAGATATAGTAGAAAGAACTAAAATACAAAAAAACAGTTGCATTTATTACTCCATTATTTTCTTAAAAGAAATATTAAAAAACATAATGCAACAATTAAAATCAAGCTCAATGAAAGTTCTGGCCAGTCCAAATCGGATAGTTTAGATAACTGGAGTAACGTAATTTCTTTTTAATACTACTCTAATTTCAAATAATTCCTTAAATCGAATTTTTCTTTAAAATTCTAGAAAAAATATTATCTAAATTGTTTTGGATATTTTGATCATTAATTTTTTATATATATAATACTCATCTAATCTAGAACATGGATACGAGTCTCTCATCTTGATGAATCAACCGGTAAATATCCAAAAACAAAGCTGATCATCACAAAAGTGAGTTGATTATTTTCACTCAGAACACAATATCAATTTGGTTTCAAAACTTTTATCCAATTTTTATTTAATAAATTGTTGAATATCAAGACAGAATGATCATTACTTGTATCAAAATACAATGAACCAAAACCCCACAATTTGACTATGGACCCTTCCTTTTTTATTCTTTAAAAATCGCACACTTGCTTTTATGTCACATTCCACATAGTTTCACCTAAAAACGATACATTTCCATGGATCATTGTGTTGATTAGGGTATCATATATGTTGTTTGTCACTGTGGTTGAATTATTTTTTTTATTAAAATTTGATTTTTTTTTGTTTTAAAGTAATTTTTTTATGTTTTTGAATTATTTTGATGAACTATTATTAAAAATAAATTATTTTAATATATTTTCAAGTAAAAAAACTTTAAAAAATAATCTCTATTATAATCTCAAATACCTTCAAATTTGATTCATGTCACTAAATTATTGATGAATTCAAATTAATTACTCTGTCTAAAAACACCATTATTTTACTTTTTAAGAAAAAATAAACTTTATTAGTTTTAATTTAGTCAGGTTTTACTAAGTCAAATAAATAACTTATCAATCTACTGAATCACTAGAGTTTGGGTACATTAATTTAAAAAACAATTCAAAGAAACTCAATCTAGTTATAGATTTAATAATTATATTAGTAATGATATTAATGGAGTGTTTTTAAATGTATTCAAGTTTTTTTTAATCCAAGTTATTCGATGCAATTACTAATTTATAAATAAAATAAAAAAATCATTCTTAATTTTTTTATTCATTACTCACCTGTCCGCCATTGAAAACACCCTGAGTATGTTGATTATTGAAATTGAAATTCAAGAAACCCTAAATCCATTTCTTAGTTCAAAATCCTTTCTTATAGGTAATTTTTACTTTATAATTACATTCTAGGTTGAGCACCACATTTTGGAGGACCCGTTGAATTATTAAAAATTTATATAGATAAACCAGATTTTATCAGACTTTTTTTTTAATACAACTTAAAACTTGATTAAAAAAATCGAGAATTTCTTGGATAAACATGCCTAGTTTAGCAATTATAAAATAATATTTACAGCAGAGACATAGATGTATTATAATACACTAATTAATCAATGTATGGAGCCATAATTTGGAATTTTGGATAAAGTTAAATCAAGATGACCTGGCAGAAAAACCCAACATCAAGCTGACTCAGCTAGTTGACCTAATCTCTAGCAAGTTACATCATATTACAGTGTGTGCACACTCGCTGTTTCCTTATTTCACTTCTCCAAAACTTCAAAAATTTGCTGTCACTCGATTCAAGAAATGGGCTTATCTCATCTGATCCAGAGATCAATCACCAAGAAACTATTCTCTTCAAAACCCTCAAATATACTACCTTCTTCTTGGTTTCTAACTGATACTACTGGTAAGTCTTTCTACCATAGTGGTGTTTCTAATGGCGCCAAGATCAATTCTTTTGATGATACTGACAGTTTGAAGATCTCAAAGAGCTCATACCATGTTAGCTCTGGTGGGTTTATGCGTGGAGTTGTTTTCTGGGAGCCCAATAAGCCTGTTACCATTGAAGAGTTTCAAATGCCTCGTCCTAAAGCTGGAGAAGTACTTATTAAGACTAAAGGTGAAATTTTTGATCAGCTGTCAAACACCCTCTGATTTCTTGTTTATGGTAATTTGTGTGGATTTTGTTTTGTTTTTGGGGTGTCAATGTATGTCTTTTTTGGTTGTAGCTTGTGGGGTTTGTCACTCTGATCTTCATGTCATTAAGGGTGAAATTCCATTTGCTAGTCCTTGTGCTATTGGTCATGAGATCACTGGAGAAGTTGTGGAACATGGGGAGCTGACAGATAGAAAAACTATTGAAAGGTACATGGATTAGTATAAGGTGAAATCAAGTCTTCTTTCTTAATGATTTTGTGTGATTCTTTTCAAATTGTTTGAAAAATATTGTATACTTTGATTGGAAAATGGGTTCTTTATCATGCAGGGAGATGGTAGTAATGTGAATTATGAATTTTGAGTTCTTGATTTTCAGATTTCCAGTTGGCTCTCGTGTTGTTGGAGCTTTTATCATGCCTTGTGGTAACTGTTTCTACTGTTCTAAGGTGACATTTCTTTGAGATATAATGTTATTGTTGTGTGTGTAGCTTCATATTGTTCTTGTTATTATGTCATCGCTAGGGATATTGGAAATGCAGCAAAAATTATAAAATGTGGTAAGAAGATACTGATATGATAAATTTCTGATTTGGGAAACAGGGCCATGATGATTTATGTGAGGATTTTTTTGCTTATAATCGATCAAAAGGAACTCTTTATGATGGTGAAACCCGACTATTCCTCCGTAATAGTGGTAATGAACTTTTGTTTTTAATTTTACTTTCTTTTAGTTAAAGCTGAAAAACTGTCCGTGTTTTTGTTTCGATAAAAAAAGCTTGCAACTTGTTGTAATGTTCCAAACACAACTTTCATATCCCTACAATATGCGAACTCCACAATCAAGTCTCTTTACTTTATTCCCTGGAAACATAAAAGAAGAAATGCAACATAATGTTAGTTTGAGCACATGCACATGTACTAGTCTACTATACTGCCAGTTCAATGAGCCTGGATGCGGTGATGGGCACCCCATTTCTTATTGCTGTGTAGTTGGCTGCAATTGAGTCGTAGACAGTGTAATTCTAGTGTTCAATTGTTTGATATGCTTTCTTTTATCTCCATACCAAGCAGTGCTTATTCATTTCCAGTCTAAATAAATTTTGGTATTTTTAATTGCGATTCTGCTTTCATATGGATTTCATGCTTCACTTGCATTTGGCGCATTGCTGGTCTGTCCTCTTTTCTTATATGAATTTGAACATAATTTCTTTTCAGGATGAGTATATGTTGGCATGAAATTGACTAATTGACACAATACACTCTCTCTATCTCTCTGCACAAACAAACACACACACATATTTCTGTGAGTTTGGATTAACTGGATCTACACTTGAGCACTATTGTGCTAGCAAAATCATGCATTTCTGGTGTTAATAATTTCCCTCTCTTTTGTCTGTTGCTTTATAAATTTGTCTTGTTGAAATTCTCTTTAATGGTCTTTGGGGAAGAGTTTTCTTGATTACTTATGGAATATAGACATTATTATTGGATTACTAAAGAAATGTTATATCATTCTAGGAAAGCCGGTTTTCATGTACAGCATGGGAGGCCTTGCTGAATACTGTGTTGTTCCAGCACATGGATTAACTATATTACCAAATTCATTGCCATACACCGAGTCTGCAATTTTAGGATGTGCAGTATTTACTGCTTATGGTGCTATGGCTCATGCTGCTCAAGTGCGTCCTGGGGATTCTGTTGCTGTGATTGGAGTTGGTGGTGTAGGGTCAAGGTGATATAAATAATTTACATCAGTACCACAGACATTGCATCCATAGCATACATATGAAGACATACATTCCTATATATATATATGTCCCAGCTTTTCACTCATGTGCTTCACGTGTGTGGATGTATGTGCTTATGAATGTGATAAAATGCGGGGAGAAGACACAAGTAACAATGAAGCAAAAGCTGCTTTCAACAACTTGGGTCATTTGATGTCAGTCTAACAAGCAGCTCAGCTAATTTCATTCTGATTGTTAGAAGCAGGGGAAATTATTTGATCGTCATGCAAAATTTGTTCATAGTGATGGCCTTTAAATTTTTACATATTCATTTCAAAACTTCTCATGCATCATAAAGTTTCTATTTCCTTTCCTTTTCTTATTTGTTTTGTATTTTTGAGTCCAGAGAAGGCCTGCATTGGCCTTTCCTGAACATTGCTAATAGTCACACATAATTCTTGACTTCTAGGTTTTAACCTTCATGAACAATGGAAGGTCCCCAATTTAATGACAAAAATAGATGTATGGGAGTTTGATGCGACTTTGCTTATCTAACTAGTGAACCCATAAAAATGAGAAACATTGCATCACCATGACAATAATCATAAGAATAAAACATTAGCAGAAATTCAGGTTGTTGATGTTTTTTCTGAATTATTTATTTTGTCAAAATTAAAGTCATAGTCACTCACAGTGTTTTGTTACTCTATTTTAATGAACTCTTGCATAACCATGACTAAGACAAAATGCTTCAGTTGTTTGCAGATAGCAAGGGCATTTGGTGCCTCTGATATTATTGCTGTGGATGTTCAGGATGAAAAACTTCAGAAAGCTAAAACATTTGGTGCCACTGCCACTATAAATTCAAAGATAGAAGATCCTATTGAAAGGATAAAGGTGTGTACTTCGTCCTTTAGTTTTTAGTTAAATGAGATGCAGAAGTTCCCAACTCATGATGAAAGTGCCACTACCAAACCTTTTTGGCTGTATTGTGGTGAGTAAAAGATATAAAAGTTTATCATTTCATGCTTTCTTCATAACCCCAATGGACTGTATAGTTCTTTGATTTGCTTATGATACCGAGGGTCGGCCATAATCTCAGTTTTCAGTTTTTGTTTGCTTTTTTGTTGTGCCAAGTTGTGGCGTTCAAGTATTTGTGGAGAACTCAGTCTTTTGATAGCATGTTGCCACTGGTCATGCATTTGTAAATAGATTAAGAAACATTCTTATGCTTTTCTTTTATGTTGTGTGTATGTTTGCCAGGAAATAACTGGAGGAAGAGGTGTGGACATTGCTGTGGAAGCCTTGGGCAAACCACTGACATTTTCACAGTGCACACAGAGTGTAAGAGATGGAGGGAAAGCTGTGATGATTGGACTTGCACAGGCTGGTGCTATAGGGGAGATAGATATCAATCGTTTGGTCCGTCGAAAGGTGGGTATTTATCAATGGGTGCCATATGTCTACTTGTGCATTTTTGGTCAATGCCTTAGCGGAAATTTTTTTCAATAAAACTGACTCATCTCTGTCAATGTATCTATGCTATAACATCAACCAATCTTGTCCATGTATCTATGCTTTTAATTTGGAATTCCCTTTTAAGATGGACGAATCTTACAGGTAAAATATATTGTAATTAGTTGATCCCTGTTACATAGCAACATGGGAAGTTCTTAAAAAATATTTTCATTGCCATTCCCTTGAGTAAATGGCATCTTTCGCACATTTATACTATTTTCTGGAATCTTAGAAAATCTTTTGACTCCTTTTTAACTCCTTGAACAGGTACAAGTAATTGGCTCTTATGGAGGAAGGGCAAGGCAGGATCTTCCTAAGTTGGTCAAACTTGCAGAATCAGGTATATTCAATCTTACTGATGCTGTTACGAGAAAATATGGTTTTGAGGAGGCTGGCAAAGCATTCCAGGATCTCAACCAGGGAAAAATTGTCAGTAGAGCTGTTGTTGAGATAATGTAGTTGTTTTATTTCACCAGTGCGCCAGCTGCACACCTAGAATAGAGGCTTCTCTATGTTGAGAAGAATCTGTCTAGCATAGTATATCATAGTTCTCGACACTTTTTGTCACTGGAATGCTGTATTGCTTGATCTCGTGCTAAAATCCTCTCTCGGCCACTTGTTCAATAAAATCCATATTCTGCTCATTTTTTAGTAGGCTTTCATCATGGCTAGCAAAAACTGTGATTCTCTCTTAATTGTCTCTCGTTTGAATTGAGTCTGAGGGCAAGCATTGATAGTCACTCTTGGGGTACCATAAAATTTTGAGGACATGGAAGTGTTGAAATTTACTGAAAGTTTGACAGAAAAAGTAGAAAAGATTGTGTTCTTAACGTACAAGACTGTGTGCATCTAGTTCTTACCATATGCTTGCTGAGTAGCCATGAAACCAGATTTTATTGCATTTGCCAAGATGGTAGGTGACATTTCACGAGTAATTTCCCTTTCCCATGTCTTTTATAAAACGTTGCGAATTCCCTCGAAGGCTGAAAAGACAACTCAAAAGACTAGGCACCAGCGCCTATGAATCACGGCGCTGATCCAACTGAGTGGGTGTAGGTTTTCTAGCCAATATTGAAGCAATATGTTTGAACATAATCTCAGGTATAATTATTGTATTATTAGTACTGTATTTTTTATATTATAGTCCATTAACAACAACTATAAGATTAGTTTACAGTAATTTCTTCATTTTCTCTCAAGCTAAATCTCCCTTCCTTTTAAGCTAATTCTCTTCATTGCTAATCTTATATGGTATTAGAGCCTATTGTAAGATAATTATATAAAAAAAGCCTATTGTAAGATAATTTTTTATATGTAATCATATAAGCCCAGCGGAAAATTAATAAGATAAAAATCTTTTTTTTTTTAATTAAAAGTAAAAAATATATATATATATATCTTAATTGATTAAGTGTTGAAGGAAGTGCTAAAAAAATCCTTATGCTATAAGAATAAAAAGTCTTTTATCTATGCCAAATTTCTTAGGTTATTGTGTGTGTGGATTAAAGACATAAAACTTTTCATCGATCTCCGTTTGAAACTTTTTATATATAACTTAATTTTTGCATCTTTATCCATCATGAATGTGTTTGACGCGTTACTAGAGTTGTTAATTAATTTAAAATCTACATGAAATATAGGTTATTTTAATAATATTGTTTTACATGATTCATATTCAGTAAATATAAACATTCATACTTAAATCAAGAATACAATATATGAATATGCTGTATTCTCAAATCATAGTAGTCACATTTTATAATCAAGTATTTCTTTCAATGTATTATAATATATTGCATCTTTAAAATAATCATGAGCAAATAAACTTTATGAATAAACTCTTAATAAATTATTTGGGTTTAACTTTATATATTCTAATAGGTATTAAAAATAATACTTTATGTGTATAAAAAAATCACTGTAATCTCTAAGAATAACGTAAAAAATCTAGCAATCAACTAAAAAAAAATAAAGTTAAATATCAAATGGGTTAATTAGACTCACATGATCTTTATTATGATTTGTTGGCATGATTTGTTTGCAGGGCTTAAGTCATAGGATTTGTAATAATTAGATTAGTGCTAATATGGTTAATAATCACTTCATATTCCTTTATCTTCTTTCTCATAATGAAATAATGTGTCGTCACTCTTATTATTTTTAAAAAAGAAAACTGTAGCTAAATTATCATAATATATCTTTATTAATCTTGATATGAAATCAATAACTTTAAGACCGTAAATAAAATTCATTAACCAGATTGCCTATGTCGTTTCACAACATGCAATGAATTCTATTATGAATTATGCTTTTATAGTAGATGAAGCAATAATAGTTTGCTTAGTACCTTTTCAAAATATAACTCTTTATACAAGAAGAAAAAATATATCATAAAGTAGATTTTATTATGTCTACGAGTTTGAATAACCAATCATCTAAGGTGATCAATATGTTTATAAGTCAATTTGTAATCTTTGGTTCTTTGTAGGTGCCTAATGATTTTCTTAGCAACTTTTTAATGAATTATTCCTGAATTACTTTGAAACCTTCCCAACATTCTTACTGAAAAATCTAAATTAGGTCTTGTACAGACTTGTGCATGTATCAAACTGTCAACTGCAAATGCACAAGGAATTATTCCTGAATTACTTTGGAACCTTCCCAACATTCTTACTGAAAAATCTAAGTTAGGTCTTGTACAGACTTGTGCATGTATCAAACTGTCAACTGCAAATGCACAAGGAATGTTACTCATTTACTTATTTTTCAATGTATTTTGTGGATATTTGTTTTGATTGAATTTGTTTATTTTGACAATGGATGTGATTGAAGAAGTGCAATTTGACATTTTAAATCTTTCTAAAACCTTTTCAACATTGGCCTTTTAAGATAGTTTTAATGTCCTTTTAGACCTATTTAATGACATAAGAGACTTTACCTAAATACTTCATATCAAAGTTTTGAGAAAGAAATTACTTTGTCTCATGTAATAAATCCAAGTCACTACTTTCAAATAGATTATCATCTAAATATAGGATAAGAAAGACATATTTGCTTTCATTAATCTTAAGGTATATACATTGATTAACAATGTTCTCAATAAAATTATATAAAATTACAACATTGTGAAATTTAATATACTACTATTTGGAGGTCTGCTTTATAGATTTTCTTAACTTACAAAAAAAAAATAGCTATTTATTTTATTACAAAAACCTTTAGGATACTTCAAATAACTTTTTCATCCAAATTTTCATTTAAAAATATTGTTTACACATCAATAAAATATAATTCTAAATCAAAATGATCTATTACTACTACTATTATTATTCTAAATAAACCATTTTTAGAAATTGAAAAGAGTTTTATGGTAGTCCATGCTTTCTTTTAAGTACAACCTTTTACTACAAGTCTTGTTTTATATTGTTTGATATTACATAAATATATTTTTTTGTTTCTTTTTTGATTTTATAAGTCTATTTACAGCAAACGAGATCCTTTGGTAATTTTTGCAGGTGGTATTTTTTATTTTTCAAAAAGAAAAAGAAAAAAAAAAGAGATTCTAATAAAAGTAAAATAAAAAAAAGACGCGACTCATTTCTCATGCAAAAAGTGTATTTGGGATCCAAAGATCAGTGGTTTCTATCGTATTTCAGTCTCATAAATACCTTTTCCCGTCTCATGGAACCCATAATATGAGCTTTATGCCAATTTCTACACATCATTGCCTACTTCTTAATAAGTTTGATGAAATTCCAAAAAAAAAATAAATTCAATTAGTTGCCATGCATTCAATATTCTCGTAGACCTTTTTTTGGATTTGAAGAAATTTTATTTTCAAAAAGTGTATTTTATAGGTTCAGGTGAGGGAGTAAAACCCCAGCTGTCCCAGATTCTTACAAAAGGTGCATACCATGACTCGCACTCGAGACCTGCTGGGTAGATTTCAAGCTCTTTATCATCACGTTACGCCCCTTGGAAACAATATTCTCATAGACGCTAAAGAAAAAATTATCAGTCAGCTTTACTTGATCTACTACATGTGTGTGTGTATAAAGCATTAAAAAACGACTTGTAAGATATATTCAATTTCAGTCTTTTTACCTGCCTTTTCTTTTCCTATCTTTTCTCCTCTCCGTTAATTATTAGCTTTTGATAAATCAAAACTTCTTGCTTTGACTGACTGATGATTGTGGAATTTTAAAGAAATTGCCTTTGATAAATCAAAATCTTCACCCCCGGTCTATATTCTTTGCACTTTGAAGACCTTGGTTCAACTTAATATAGAGCTAGAGCAGCAGGGGATCTTTTGAGACCAATTTAGTTAGTTAACTTACCTTATATGCAATGGCTAAAACTCTCATCTACGATTCTCCATGTAATATCACATTGGGTAGACCTAATGTGCAGGAAATCTTGACTATGTTACGAAATTACAAGGATGAGTGACAAGAAATGGAGATCATAGAACATACCAAGGAGTAGTCCCAACAAGAGCCTAAAAAACATGCCTTTTCTTTCACAAGGGACTTCTTGATGAGCTGATTAGGACTGGTGGGGTAAAATGGAAGCAAAGAGAAGTCGATGTACTGTCTTGAGCTTGAGGCTCGGTGTTGGTTGGGCGTGGAGGAGTTGCTAAAAAAATAGTTTTTAATTTAAAAATTTTATGGTTAAGGATTAATTTATTTTTATTTTTTTTAACTGTACGAGATCTCTTCCTACAATTTTAATAGTTTTGCTTGAATATCTATTTTAAAAAAATAATCCCTTTTTATTTTTTTTCCTCGTTTATTAGTTTTTTAATATATTATTCGATCATTTATTATCTTTTTTTTTTTAGCTTAGCATCAAACTCCCAATCTTTTCATATTATTTTTTTATTTTTATTTTTTAAAATATATTTGAAAAACTGCAGGGGGTAAAAAATAGATTATGAAGAGACTAGGAATCAAAGACATACAAGAAGACCAAAATCACAAAAATGGCTTAAGAAACCTTAGCCATACTATTTATTCTTGGTAAAAATATATTGTAATATTTTTTTTATAAAAAACTTACAATAGTTTAAATAGGTACCTCACCGACTGAAGAGAAAGTTTAGGCTTCTGTTAAGGAAGTAGTTAGGATTTGCATTCAGTTTAATAAGTCCTAGTCCATAGGATTGTTAGTTTATATTTTGCAAGATTTTCTACGTGAATAGCTCCTCTGCTGAGATTATGTAAGGCTGTATAAAGCCAACCTTCTTCTTTCAATAAAAGCATTCTGATCCTGCATTATTATCAGTTTCTATAACACCGACATAGTTTAGAAGGGCAAATAAAAGTCTGGAAAAATAAATGCAACAATCCAAAATTAAATACTAAAATTGGAAAAATAGAATCTTCAAGGAAAAATAGATTGATAAAGGTTGGTGGTTCCATGAAGGAGAAAGTCCCGAAAGACAGAAGATATTATGAGTCTGCTACATATTGTGTCTCTTTTTTGAATTTTTTGCCGATTTTAGACCTTTGATGAACTTTAAGTCTCTAACTATTCTCTATACAGAAAATCGGACAAAGATTGATAAAGGTTGTTGGTTTCATGAAGAAGAAAGTCCCAAAAGAATAGAGATATTATGAATCTGCTACATATTATGTCTTTTTTTTTTGAATTTTCTGCTGATTTTAGACCTTTGATGAACTTTTATGTCTTTAATTATTCCTTACACAGAAAATTCTATTGTATTAGTCTATTAATACTGTAAACCCCAAGAAAAAAATAGATAAATAAAAGCGAAGAAATTCATGCATATGGTTAAATCAAAACTGAAATTCAGAAATTTTTGAATATAAATTTCCGAGCGAAATAATTCGAAACATTCTAATAAACCCGGTACTGTTGAGGGTTGGATTTAATTGAAGAAAATAATATACTTAAAAGAAAAAGGGTGTCTAAATGCAAATAAGGAAAAATATAGAGTATGAATACTCTCTCCTCACCAAAAATCTGTAGGAACCATAAGGAGAGAAAATTGGGAGTTTTATAACCATTCTTGAGAAATCAAGAGAGAAACACTAAAATTTCAAGAACTCATCCAAGATTAAGAGTTTATAGATGGAATAAACACTTGAGAACAAATGATTACTAAGAAATTGAACAAGAAGAAAAGAAAGGAGGGAGTTGAAAATCTTCAACTGGTCGAAGATCAAAATCTTAATTTGTACCGGGTAAGGTGTTCTAAACATGATCTTAAAAAAGTTCATTTTAAATTCGATAAAGAATTGATCCCTTGATATTGAATCATATGTTAGGGTTCTTAGATATAAATTGGGGAAAAAAATACTTATTGTTGAGATTAAGTTAATCCCTGTGTGTGGTATGTAGTTTATGAAAGTATTGTGTGAAGGGGAGAATTAGGATGCTGGTTCCTCATAGAAATTATAGATTTGAATGTTAGCTAACCAAAGAAACTGGTCTTGCTCAATTTGGAGATGTAGAACTCCAGTTACGAGTTACCAATTGAGACCGAGTCGTAATTGATTATGTAGGGCAGTAGGACTAATTAGTTAATGAGCAATTTTGACTATCTTGGAGGCAAAACTGGGTTCTCCTCCCTTCAGAGAACTTGTAGCCTCATGTCTTAGCTTTCTAACAAGATCAATCTCACTTAAAATGGAGTTTTAAAACTTTAGATATAGTTAAAAATATGATGAGTGTTCAGACAGTAACAATTGAAAATTGGACAGTAACAGTTCAAAGTTGGATAGTAACATTTAAAAATTGGACAATAACAGTTCAATGTTTAGACAGTAACGGTTGGATAGTAATAGTTGAAAATTGGACAGTAACAGTTCAAAGTTGGACAGTAACAGTTCAATATCTAGACAGTAACGGTAGACTTTCACGTGAATACTATATATAAGAATATAAAAGAATTGAGTCATACGAACACTTGCACATTGAGATACTAACTCTGAAAATATACATGATATATGTATGTATGTTATTATGAGGAAATGAACATGTATATAAAGTAACATATGAGTAATAGATGAATATGGATTCTCTATAATATCGGCTTGAAGGAATCATAACCAAAAACTTCCTTATGATTCAGGAGGAGCAACAAGGATTGGATCTTCTGTAAGGGAAGGTCGCGAGACAGGTGAAGCAGGTGCGTGATTTTCCTCCTATTTGCACTTATACAATTTAAAATTCTTTTAGTGAATGCAATTACAATAAATGGCATGTTCAATGTAAATAAAGTCTAGCGTAAATACAAGATTAGCTTTGGCTAATGGCATCCGTGATAGAATTGTCGGGACATGAATTACGAGATTAGCTTTGGCTAATGGCATCCGTGATAGGATTGTCGGGAGATGAATTGCGAGATTAGCATGATAGGATTGCCGGGAGATGATTTACAAGATTAGCTTTGACTAATGACAACCGTGATAGGATTTCCGGGATATGAATTACGAGATTAGCTTTGGCTAATGGCATCCGTGATAGGATTACCGGGAGATGATTTACGAGATTAGCTTCGGCTAACGGCATCCGGCTAATGACATCCGTGATAGGATTACCGGGAGATGAATTACAAGTTTAGCTTCGGCTAATGGCATCCATGATAGGATTACCGATAAATGAATTACAAGATTAGACTTTGCAAGGCCACCCAGTTCATGCAAGTAAATAAAAGTATTCAAATTAAGAATATATAAATGAGTGTTAATTGGGTTTAAAAGATTTACAACCAAAATATAAGTTCTCTATTATAATTCTTATGGATCCGATAGAAAGTTAATACTTCATTCGTATTCATTACATGAACATATAAATCTTTATCAACATAATGATATATTTATTTATGTATCAGGTCCATCAAATATCTAGGGAGATCATTAGTTTAGGACTCTACTTGTAAAGCTTATGTAAATATTTAACTTAAACAAAAGGGAATTAAAGCGTTTATGTAGTATACTTTTGTGTAAACCTTGATGTATTTATAAAAGTTTAGCTTAACATGTAGTATTTTAGTTATCTTGTAATTAACCCTTTTGAAATATTTAAGAACACTTATTATGTTGTAAATGCTTTCTTCGCACGTTAGTATTTCTTTTCTTTTAAATTTTATGATATGATGTTTGGACTATATTCATATTGAACTTCCTCGTAGGATATATATATTGTGTGGATTGTATGAGGTGTGGAATTATGAGGTTTGATATAAGGTCCGGAATTATGGGACCTTGTGATGATAGGTTGATTGAGTAAATTGATAGTAGTCGATAAGTTGGGATGCCCTAAATGTAAATGAAACTCTGCTGAATTTTTGGTAAATAATAATAATAAAAAATTACTCTCAAATAGAGAGGATATGTTAGGATCTTTTAACATTGATCAAGTTGTATAGTCGGGCTGTTACACTCGGCATAACCTGGTAGAGATCTTTTTTTTTTAATATGTTTTTCCACCTAGCCAAAGACCATTTGTTTTCATATTTTTCAGTTGGTTACTAACTCATATCAAATTTCTCTATATAAATACTAAAAGAATGTTTTATGTTTTCAATGTGGAATTTGAAGCCCATTAATATATGTACTCTATGTTCACAAGAAAAACGTTGTGTTTTTTGAATGTGGGATAAAAAAATCTTTTTGATTTAAATACTTCAACTTAAAAAGATAATATAGTATCTTTTCAATATAGGATAAAAAACTTTTTTGAATAATCTTTTAATCTATATCCGCGTGGATTGTTTCTTAATTTTTTTCATATAAAATATTAAAACCTCAAATATTTTATTTAATTTGCTCGTGTTAACCCGGTTCAACCCATGTGACCCGAGACTCAACCCTTGGCCGGGTCAATTCTTAGATCAAGTTTGATAACTATAAAAAAAACTTTGTCAATCAAATAAGGTCTTAACCATTCATCTTTGGATCCTAAATACACTTTCGCAAGAGATATATGCATCATTTTCTTATTTTTTTTTCTTCTTTCTTCTTTCCTTTTGTTTCGAGAATTTTTTTTTATCGAAATGGGCAAAAAAATCAAACCTATATTGGTCGGACTCAGATATAGGTGTTAGACATGATATGGATCAAGATGTCGAAATTTGTCAAATTTAAAATTGAAGAAAGCTTTTACATCTAGATTTGTAGTCAATCTAATAGTATTTGTAACGGCATGGCCCAACATGCTGTATATTATCCGCTTTGGGTCTCCCAGTCCATCCATTTCCAGGGCTTCGACCCAGGTCCCCCTCACAGTTTTGTTCTTAGCAGTCACGCATGTCTCCAAAACGCATATAACATGTTAGCAACCGGCACCACTTATAAGGCCCTGCTCTAAACGCTCACTTCCAATGTGGGATATCACAATCCCCCCACCTTAAGACGAGCCGTCCTCGGCTCTGATACCAAATGTAATGGCCTGGCCCAACATGCTGTATATTGTTTGCTTTGAGCCTCAAAGTCCACCCATTTCCAGGGCTTGCACCCAGGTCCCCATCACGTTTTTGTTCTTGGCAGCCACGCATGGCTCCAAAACGCGTACAACATGTTAGCAACTAGTACTACTTACAAGGCCCTGACTCTGGACGCTCGTTTCCGATGTGAGATATCACATCGAGTCATCGGAGTTTCGGGTTGACTCGGTAAGTTGAACAATTTTCTCTAGGTCAATTGTAGGCCCAAGTTTTTAATGAAACAAACCTAGCCAAGACCCTAGGTCACCTGGATCTCTGGTTGACCCATCGAGCCTGATAACTATGGTTTTTATTAAAGATTTTTTTGGTTTAAGAATATGTTTGACAAACATTCCCTAAGCCTATTTTTATAGTTTTGATTTTAGAGAAAAATGAGTTTTTGTCAAATAAGACCTTAAAAAAAGAGATATATATATATATATATATATATTGCACTTTATTTATAAGAAAGAGGAAAATATGTTTTTAGCATATTTTTAGAAAATTTTTGTACTTCTTTGCATTTTTACGGAATTTACAACAAGTTCGTAAAATTTCTTAAAGATTTAGCTAATATTTCAATAAGCCTACTTTTTTCCCCTTGAAAATCAATGGTTAACATTCTGGTATAAATGCTGGACCTATAAGTAGACTGATATTTAAATATTAGGAGTTGACTAGAAAATTCTCATAATTATTTTGAATGTTCACCAATTTTAATTGAGAGTATTTTTCACCACAATATACAAGTTGTGAAAAATACTTTCTCCTTCTAGGATAGGTGAACTTTGTCAGGGCATCTACATAGATTCTTCTATTAATAATTTATTTGCGCATACGAGCCCATAATAAATTTGAAATGCTAGATTTAGTCATGAGCGTAAATCTTTATACTGAGCCATAAATGGACCACTGGTTAGGAATCCATCAACACCTTCAAACCACATCCAAATCATATAATGCAACTTACTTCATGTAAGGTACATTAAGGGTACTAATATCTTCTATAGTTATAACTAGTCCCTTACTTTGATATTTCAAATGAGATCAGTTTGTATCTAGATCTCCTAGTGACCTAAACTAAATAATTAGGTGACGAATCATTGAACTCAATGAGTGCATGAGTGTGACAATAAAAAAAAGCATTTACTATTTATATAACATATTGTATGGTGGATATAAATCGGTAGAATTTGCACCTACTTTCAATTTCTAGAGACATGCAATAATAATAATAAATCTCGCAGTTAATTTTTTAATAATTAATAAATATTAGAATTTGAAAAAGAAAAATATAAATGCCTGTTGTAAATTATTAGTTTATTATTTATGTTTTTTTTATATTTTATTAATTTTTAAGAGTAAAAGTTAAGATTAATAGTAAAAGGAAAAGTAAATCGTATAATAAAGAAGAGAAAAAAAAACTTATAAGAAGCATCAACTTCAGGGTTTTCTAATTATGTCGAACTGAATAGAGCTTTATTTATATAATGAAAACCCAACAACATTTTTGCTGACTAAATTGTCAGGTGCAAAGCTAAGAAAATAAATAAAATACACTCCTTGGCTCGACTATGAACACCATGTTCATCTCAACTGTAAAGTTACCTTGAAGTAATGGATGAAGATGCCTTGCAAAGTTGCACATTTTTCCTTCATAGAAGCCTTGTTCCACGAATCCAGGATAATGTATTTCCACGGGGAAAATATCCCATTCTAGCATCTCCAATATCAGTCATCAGAAGTTACTGATGACCTTCCCTCGCTATCGCTGTTGCTGTCGCTGTTGCTGTCTCTGTCGACGCTGACTCTGACGCTGTCTCTGTCGCTGTCGCTGTCGCTGTCGCTGTCATCATTCAAGGATACTGTGTCTTCGCTGCATACAGCAAATTCCAAGATATCCCATTTTGGCAACTCCTTTCTTAAATAATTATTCCACCGCTCATTATAAATATGCAATGTTGTTCCTTGATTGACACTGCCTTTGCCATCTTCATCCTCCTCTTCAACATCTGGTTTTCCGTGGGCTGTTTCTCGGTCGTCGACGTTGCCATCTTCCTCTACATCGTCAATAGAGGATGCCATTCTTTGCCTGTAATCCCGCCTCTTAACATTTGGCTTTTCTTTGGCTGTTTCTTGGCCGTCACTTCCATTCTCCTCTTCATCATCGATAGAGGATGTAGCTTCGCTGTCATCGCTTTCCTCAACATACAGCTTTTTCAGGAATGTTTCTTGGACGTCACTGTCCTCCTCTTTATCATCAATAGCGGAATATGCTATTGCTCGCCTGTCATTCGGCTCATCAACATTTGGCTTTCCCTTGGGTGCAGTTTCTCGGCTTTCCCCATTGTTCTCTTCAACATTTGGCTTCTCTTCAACCAGATAGAACCCAAGCTCTTTTACTTGTACAAAATTGTCACCCTCTATTATTTCCATAGACAGTTCCAACTGATCTCCAGCCTCTATATCTTCCAACACTATGTACTTTATCCACGAACAGTTATCACTCTTAGGAGATATGGAATCTTCAAGCAACCGAAAACCATCGTCTGTTGAGATTTTGATACCAAGCTCACACTCTGCGGATTCGATCTCGCAAGCACAGACAGCCCAAATAACCAGTCGGACTTCACCATCCGAATCTGCAGATGGGGGTGCCTGAAATGATAACGAATAACCTTCTTCAGGATTGCTGATGAACCATTCTGGTAAAGAACCACCATCCAAGCAAATCGAATACTCATAACGCTTGCACAATGCCTATTGATTTCAAGCAAAGGTGAAATTTAGACCTTATTCAACATATATACGTACTTGCTAATGTTAAGTATATGTATGTGCAAGAGAGACAGAAAGATGAGAGTACCTCAGCAAGACTCTTCTTAAATTTTTTTGACAAACTGTTGCTGCCCAATAAAGAAAAGTTACAGTCAGAAACATCTTCAATGCCCTGAATCTCTGTTAATTTTTCACAGCCGTCCGCATCCAATGTCTCTAAACTCGAGGGAAGCTCTGAGATTGATCGAAGATCTGTGCAGTCCTCAACCAGCAAACTCTCCAGCTTCGAAAGCCCACTAATGCCAGAAGGAAGCGATTTAAGTCTCGAACATTGGTTCAAATTCAAGGAAACAAGTCTCTTCAATAGGCAAATAGATTCATGCACTTCAACTAATCTCTCACAATCTTCAAGTATTAATTCCTCTAAACATGGGAGTCCTAGCAAGTTTGGTGTTTTAGTAAACTTGGAATAGCTGAGGTTGAGGGTTTTTAGCTTGTTCAGAACCTGTTGAAGGAGGAAGGAAAATTAGAGGAAAGTCATCAGCAAAGACAATTTTTAGTTGATGAAATTTAAGTTGCAATTTTATAGGGCAAACTGGAATTTTCCTACCTTCAATTCTTTGATGTTATAACTGTATTGCAGTTCAAGAACAATGAGGTTGTCTAGATGAAAATCCAGTGGTAAAGAATTTAAAGTAAATCCTTTCCAAGAAAGCCATATCAACCCTTTGGGAAAATTTTTGAAGGACCCAGTAAGATGCACGGCATCAATCCGAAGTAATTGTAAAAATCTCATCTCTTTAAAGTATTCTGTCCTCAGAGTTAAGAATTTTGATGCTTGCACATCAAGGGTGCGACCCTCCTCATCCTCTGTTCCCAGACCCTCCTCATCCTCTGTTCCCAGACCCTCCTCATCTTCTGTTCCCTGAAAAGAAAGCAAGATTTAACAAAATTTGTCATCAGTAATGGTTTACCATTAATTACGTCCATGCAAACCTGTTTCTTAAAGAAATCTTAAAGTTGGACAAGGATCGATAAGACTCGGGTTTGTGTATATGCCTTTAGTTCTTACCATCTGGTAATTGGTCCATATATATAAAATCTAGCCAATTGAATGCATAGATTATACTGATATTTAATGGGGCTGTCAGTAGGTTATATTGATATTTAATGTGTCACTATATTCAGCTCATCATTCACAACAATAACATATAATTCTTTATGTGAATGAAAATTTATCACGGTATTGATTTTGGCAGTCTTACAGTTTGCATGATGTCCTCATCAAATTCATCAAGGGTGAGACCCTCCACAGATTCTGTGCCCTGAAAAACCAACAAAATTTGACAAAATTACCAGAGGCAATGAATCCATCACAAAACTATTTCTTAAAACATTCCAAAGTTTGTCAAAAATAGAAATAAATCAATAAGACTCTGATTTATCTTTTAGTTCTTTACCATGTGGTTGATGAGCACATCCAATGCATTCTCGTGATCCCAGATTCTGCTGTGTTTTCCAGGATATTTATGTGAAGTTTGACGAACAATCTCCCTTCCCATTTTCTGTACCAGATCATTCATCATTATGGTATCGTCGAAATGAATTGTTATGAGAGATCTTTCTTCCAGAGATTGGATTCGGCTTCTAAGATTATTGCAATAACCATAACGACCTCCAAG
>Ga0307514_10002425_pt1 | contig 19447 bp, 23 predicted proteins | sample 16_EM_MG_FD_203088 | JGI IMG/M metagenome (GOLD analysis project Ga0307514, IMG submission 203088) | Populus trichocarpa ectomycorrhiza microbial communities from riparian zone in the Pacific Northwest, United States - 16_EM | ecosystem: Host-associated > Plants > Roots > Unclassified | place... | reverse complement strand
CAGCCTGCTTGACTTACGCTCTCAAGTAAGCTCTCAAGATGCTCCCAAGTACACCTCCGAGTACGCTCCCAAGATTGTACACTCCCAGCCTGCTTGACTTACGCTCTCAAGTAAGCTCTCAAGACGCTCCCAAGTACACCTCTGAGTACGCTCCCAAGTACACCTCTGAGTACGTTCTCAAGTACACTCCCGGGTATGCTCTCAAGGACGCTCCCAATTGCACTCGATGGCACACTCCCAGCCTGCTTGACTATACGCTACAAAGTCAACTCTCAAGACGCTCTCAATCACACTCCCGAGCACGCTCTCAAGTACACTCCCGATTGCACTCGATTGCACACTCGCAGCCTGCTTGACTATACGCTCCCAAGTAAGCTCTCAAGACGCTCTCAATCGCACTCCCGAGCATGCTCTCAAGTACACTCCCAATTGCACTCGATGGCACACTCCCAATTGCACTCGATGGCACACTCCCAGCCTGCTTGACTATACGCTCCCAAGTATGCTCTCTCAAGACGCTCTCAATCACACTCCCGAGCACGCTCTCAAGTACACTCCCAATTGCACTCGATGATACGCTCCCAGCCTGCTTGACTATACACTCCTAAGTAAGCTCTCAAGACGCTCTCAATTGCACCCCCGAGAATGCTCTCAAGTACACTCCCAATTGCACTCGATGGCACACTCCCAGCCTGCTTGACTATACGCTCTCAAGTAAGCTCTCAAGACGCTCCCAAGAACACCTCCGAGTACGCACCCCAGTACACCTCCGAGTCGCTCCCAAGTACACTCTCAAGAGTGAAGACACCCGCAATCGCACTTGACAATATGCTCCCATGTACGCTCCTGCATGCTCGATCCAGAGACCTCCTGAGTTGCAGAAGCCAGGCACCGGGAGGCGTAAGGCAGGTGGCGTATGGTGGGCAGTGTTTGGCGGGCGGCATGTGGCGTGTGGTGTGTGGCAGATGGCGGGCGGCGTATGGTGGCCGAAATCATGACGTCGGTCGATATCATAGTCTGAACCTTATCTTTAGCACGGCCACCGTGACAAGACCTCACGATGCCTCATGGTGATGGTGTTGACAATTGGAGCCTTGGATTCCGCAGGAAAAGTAGACAATTCGAACTTGGGGAGAGCGGATCTCCGACTCAGATTTTCCAGCGGAATCTGGTACCCGCTTCCCATTGATTGTGGCCGTATGTGTGCGCATTCGGTCTGGGGCTGATGGAGGCGATGGCTCTGGCGATGGCTCTGGCGATGGTGTTGGTGATAGTTATAGTGATCATAGTATCAGAAGTACTTAGACAAGTAGGTTGGCTACGTCAACGTCAGCATCAAAGCTTCCACAGACTTAGAGCCTTCTACTAGCCAAATCTTTTACAGACCTAGAGCCTTCTATTAGCCAAAGCTTCCACAGACCTAGAGCCTTCTATTAGCCAAAGCTTCCACAAACTCAGAGTATTCCATCGGCCAAAAGCTTCCCGTGGAAAACTCTACTCCTCCCGAATATGCTCCTACATGCTCGATCCAGAGACTTGTTGAGTTGCACACGCCAGGCACCGGGAGGCGGGAGGCAGGTGGCGTGTGGCGAGTAGCGTTGGGTGGGTGGCGTGTGGCATTTGGCAAGGTGGCGGGTAGCGGGTGGCGGGTGGCCGAAATCATGACGTCGGTCTATATCATAGTCTGAATCTTATCTTAAGTGCGCCCACCGAGACGAAATCTCACGATGCCTCACGACCATGGTGTTGACAATTGCAGCCTTAGATTCTGTAGGAATGGTAGGTATTTGGAACTTGGGGAGAGCAGATCTCCGACTCAGATTTTCCAGCGGAATCTGCTGCTTGCTTCCCACGGATTGTGGGCATATGTGTGTGCATATGGGCCGGGTCTGATGGTGATGATGGCGATGGTGATAATGGCGATGGCGATGATGGCGATGGCAATGACGGCGATGGTGATGGTGTTGGTGATGGTGATCATAGTACCAGAAGCACTTAGACAAGTAACTCATCCAAAACTGCTACCCACAGCAATGAAGTCTTGGCGAAACAGAAACAGCGCGATACGTCGACAGTAACGATAGCAATTAAACAACGGACGGCGGCAATCGATTCTAGACGTCGAAATAACCGCGGACCAAGCGTCCCAGCACCAGGGAGACGACAGGAGGAGGGTGCACACAGGAATCCACACAACGGAGTAGGTTCACACAAAGGCTTGGCAGAGAACGCAACTGACCCTACGCGACGACCAACAAGCAAGCGACAACGAGGACTAGGAGGCTTACCTCATAGGAGTGATAACAGAATTCAGAAGGAGCGGGAGGAGTGACCTGGACGCGGAAGGAGCTGGAAAGGGGAGGAGCGAAGTGCCAATGGACGTGGCGATGGAGATGGCGACGGCGGCGACACCCATCGCCGCAGAGACTCCGGGCGCAACCATATCTGATGCAATGGAGAGAAACAAGAACAGAAAACGGAGAAGGAGAAGGGAAGCCCCGGCGGCCCCCAGCGACTGGACGAGCAGCATGGAGAGGACGATACGACAGCAGGCACAGGAACTGAAGCAGCTGCACCGAACAGTCCGTCATCCCGCAAACCTGGTGGAAGCCCGGGCAGCCCGCAAGGAGGTACAGCGGCTGGCAAAGATGACGTGAATGCAGGATAGAGAACAGAAGTGGGACCCCCGCTACGAGGACGACAAGGTGTGGGGGGCTGGCATCATGAACATGATCGCAAAGTCCATGAAAGGGGTAGCCCAAGGCCAGGAGGAGAGAGAGAGAGAAAGAGAAGGGACTACGAGGACGCACAGTGGGGGGGCGGAGGACTCCCAACATGCAGACACGACGCGAGAAGATGGACCAAAAGAGCGCCAGCAGCTGCACCAGCAGCAGCAACAGCAGCCCAGGCACAAACTGCAGCTCATACTGCAGCCAAAACCGCAGCCCGTGCCCAAGCCAAAATCTGCACCCACACCCACATTAGGATGATGAACGCCAAAAGGAATGCCAAGAGCGCGATTACTGCAATCACGCACCCAAATGCGACTGTGGAGATGGCTCTGCAGTACTGAGTCATCATCATCACCGCAGCGAGGACGGTCGACAAATGAGTCGTAGACGTCGAAGAGAATCAGTCCTGGGAAAGGCTGAAGATCCACACAGTCCCTCCCATACGGTACATGGGGAAGGGCACAGAAGGCCTGCAGAAGATGCGAGAAGAATTCGAAGCGGAGAACGCGGGTATTGGGATCCCCACACAAGCAAGGTGGCTCGCGAACCACCGTACAATCAGGGAGAGGAGGCAAAATGGAGAAATTGCTGCGTCATCGGTAGTCTTCTTCGTAAAGGGGAGCAAGGTGGCACAGAGCTTAGTCAAGAAAGGCATCAAGGCGGCCGGGGTGTGGTACCGAGTCGAAACGTGCAAGAACGAAGGACTTGACACCAGCTGTGAGCTCTGTTGCGGATGGGGCCACCTCGAGAACAAGTGCGGCAGCACGCCCAAACATGCCTACTGCTAAGGCCATCACCGGACAAGCGACCACAAGTGCAATGTGGTGGGATGCACTGCAAAGCAGGGATCACTCTGCGGCCACACGCTGGAGATGTGCCCTAATTGCAAGGGAAATCACATCGCATTCAGCAGCAGGTGCGTGAAGAAGAGGGAAGCCACCGAAGTGGTGGGGCAAAGCAGAAAAATAGGGCTAGCTGGCTGAGCGCCCGCGAGTGCAGCTCAGGATATGGCAACGGGCTCGAACCGAGTGGTGCTTGGCCCTAGTCCCCAGCTGGTGGCGGAAGAAGGGGGAGATGAGGAAGAAGAGATGGCGGATGTGGATGAAGAAGAAGAGGAGGCCTAGCTCCGGCACTGGTAGTCAGCTTCGGACTCGGTTGTGATACTCGGCTTCGCCGAGTATGGTCTTTTCTCTGTATATAAGTATAGTGTTTTCCTTTTCATGTATCAATAGACAATTGAGCTTTGTCAATCTTTCTCTTTTGCTTTCAACAAACTGAGACTGCAACCGGGACCGCGACTGATATCGAAACTGGGATTGGAACGGGAACCCGGGCCACCGAGGATTAGAGTGATCCTGCAGAACTGGGCAAGGTCATACGAGTGGACCATTCGGGCGCTGGAGACGGGAGTCGAACGAAGGGCGCATGTAGTGTGCTTGCAAGAGCCACCCAGAGAAAGAGGAGAGATTGGGATCAGCCATTCGGCATACGAAATAAGAAAAAGAACAAGTTTTTCAACGGTGATACGGAAGGGGAGTGGCATGGTTGTTGATAAGTGGACGGATCTGAGGAGAGGGGCCAATGACGATGTTATGGCTACCGACGGCAGAAGGAGAGGTGAAAAGATCACAAGAATTGTCAATATTTACAATCAAAAAGAGGAGCGGTCGGGAGAGAGACCAGCACAAAAGTTGGACTTGCAGAGAGTCATTCGGCAGGGTGGCACCGTCCTCGCAGGAGAGTTCAACGCCCGCAGCAAACGATGGGACCCAAGATGCCAACTGCAGCGAGGTGCTACTTTCTGGGAAGGCGTGATTGACGAGAACGGACTGGAGATTGGGAATGACGGCTGGCCCACCCACCATCGTACAAGCGAGGACCAGGATGACGAGTCGGTCTTGGACCTGATGTTGGCAAATCGACCAATAGTACGGTGGACCAAACGGGCTGATGATCACGCCACTGGATCCGACCATGAGGTCATTGAATGGGAGGTGGGAGTAGACAGGCAGTAGGAGGCGAATCATGAGAGGGTAGTAGGGTGGAATTTAGCGGCAATGACGGAGGAGGACGCGGAAGAAGCGGAAAAGCTATGTATGGAATTGGCGAAGGAGCGAACTCAACCAGATGCAGAGTGCACAGAGGACGAGGTGGAGCAGCAGGCCGCATGGTGTCAGAAAGGAATGAGCAGCGTTCTCGATGACAGGCAACGAAAATTAGGATCTGTGCCAGCTCAATGAGGTGGTGGACCGCCGACATCAAAGAAAGAAGAAGGACGGTCGGGAGAGAGAGAAGGAGAAGACGGCACTTGGAGGTGGCTTCCCGGGTGAAGGCATAGCTTCAGAAGTCGATCCTGCAGTCCAAGAGCAGAATGTGGCGCAATTACCTGCAGAAGCTTAAGGGAGGCCAGGTGTGGAGAGCGGCGCGATATGTGAACCCTTGAGCGGGCACGACCGTGGTGGCCTTAACAGACACAGGTGGTAAGCAAGCAAACACATCATTGGAGTAGGAGGAGATGCTGAGGCACGAATCCTTTCCCCCGAACGACGGTGACCAGTACTACGAACTACCTACATCAGGAAGCACGCACTGTCGCGTCACTTAGCAAGCAGTCGAATAAGTCTTATTTTCTCAGTTGGTCAAGAAAGCACCGGGACCAGACAAGCTGTCATTTGGCACTATAAGGCTGCTCTGGAAGTGGGACAAAGAGAGGATCGTGAGGCGGACGAGGGCGGCAATTCTCATGGGGAGACACCCAGTGGTATGGAAGCGGGCTAGCGGCGTGGTGATTCGCAAGCCTGGCAAAGATGACTATACAAAGCTGAAGGCCTACCGCTTGATATCGCTGCTTAGCTGCATGGGAAAAGGGGTCGAGAAAGTAGCCGTAGAGCTGCTGTCAGAGGAGGCCGAAAGAAAGGGGCTACTAAGTGACAGACAGTTCGGGAGCAGGAAAGGACGGTCAGCCATAGATGCAGCGGCCATCATGGTCGACAGAGCTCACACAGTGTGGACAAACCGCCACATAACAGGTGTGCTTCTTATGGACATTAAGGCAGCCTTCCCAAGCGTTGCAAAAGGAAGGCTAGTCAACTTGATGAAGGTCAGGAAAATGGATGGAGACCTTCATCGATGGACGGAGAGCTTCCTATCGGAGTGAACAGTGGCGATGATAATGGAGGGCAACACCATGGAAAGGTACCCAGTGGAGGCAGGGGTCCCGCGGAGCTCACCTGTGTCACCGATCCTCTTTCCGATCTACACCTCAGGACTAATCAAGTGGGTCGAACAGTATGTATCAGAGGCCGAGGGGCTGTCCTTTGCATACGACCTCGGCTGGGTCGCAACCGGAAGCGATGTCAACCATGTTGTCTCGATCCACGAGAGTTGCGCAGCAAAGAGCATTGAGTGGGCAACCAGACGAGGGCTCCAGTTTGACACTGCAAAGACGCAGGTGGCGCTGGTCACGCGCAGACAGGGCCACAGTAAATACCTCCGGCCAAAACAGACAGCAAAGATAAGAGTCGGAAACGGGTCCATACGATTTAACGCGCAGGCGACACGCTGGGTGGGGGTCTGGATGGACGCGCATCTGACGTTTCAGGAGCACCATAACCGATGCACGAAGACAGCCAGGGCAGAAGAGGCCAGACTTTGATCGCTGACCAAAACATACAGCGTTGTCCCTGAGAGCGTACGAGCTGTCCAAGTGGCGTGCGTCCAAGCGGACGCACTATATGGGAGCGAGCTCGGATGGGACCACAGGGAAGTATGCAGGCAAGACGACCTCCAACTCCTTCTCAATCAACAAGCCAAGTCCATCCTGTGCGGGCTGCCCACGACCCTGCGAGGCGCACTAATGAGAGGGTCTGGGCTTACACCGGCGCCGGTGACCTTAGACTCCAGATAACAGCGATTCCCAGCAAGACTAGAAAACGCATGCACCAGCAAGCGAAAGGTGCTACACAGCAACCCCTCCTCCGGGGTGCCCATATGCAGAGTTGTCAGGAAAGAGCATGAGCATGACGGACAGCCGAATGCATGAGCTGCCCAGCCCCGGGCGAGGCGCCGGCGGTCAGGACCACCATACTGGACGACACCGCTGCAGCCAAAGTGCCGCGCAGCGCTGGGCAAGGGAGAAAGAAGCCAAAATCGGAGCGCAGGTCTGGATTTGGTGGACAGATGGATCGCGCTCAGACAATGGCTGAGTGGGAGCCGCAGCGGTGTGTAAACACGGAAATGAATGGAGCTCGCGCCCCAGCTTTCTGGGGACTGGACGTGTGGAAGGCTTCGATACCGAACTGTGGGCGATCGGCCTTGCGCTGGATGTGGCAATCTAGCAGAGAGAAACATTGCAAGTGCATGGAGTGAAGATGGTGGCAGTCTTGAGCGACTCACAGGCCGCAATTCGACGAGCGGCACATCTGAAGCCGGCCCCAGGGCAGCGACTGGCGACGCGGATCAACAGGAGGGTGTGGAATCTCCTCGCCCACAGCATCGCAACCAAGATCCACTGGGTCCCGGAACACTTCCGCATCCACGGAAACGCACAAGCAGACCGCCAGGCCAACTTGGCCCGAGACGCGAGTGGAAGCACAGTGATAAAGCCACAATGCAACTCGGCCCCGAACTGGGCTAGAAGAATCTCGGAGGGAAGGTCAGCAGCGAAAGTGGAGTGGGAGGCCGACAAGTGCAGCAAGCACTTCAGCCACAGACTCAAAGGCAAGGCGGGGACCAAGAGACCTATCCCGATGACAAGCGTGAAACTGCTGGCCGCCAGGTTCTACCAACTGAAGTCCCGGCATGCGCCCACTGGAGTCTACCTAAAGCGGTTCGGCCACCGAGACGACTACGAATGCTGGTGGTGTGGAGGGACTGTGGCCCAGATGCGTGAGCACCTCTTCCGCCACTGCAGCAGATGGAAAGACCAGCAGAAGACACTCTGGAGGACAGTCGGACAGACAACAGGCTGGAAAGTGGGGAGATGCCGGCACATGCAGATCTCTGAGCTTTTCACCATAGAGGAGTGCGACCAGGCGGTGAAGGACTTTCTGGTGGCCACTGAGGTCGGGATATTTCCGCCCAAAACAAGGAGCGGTATAGAGCAGGCAGAGGGCTTGGAGGCTCGGGGGCGGCGCTGGCGGCAACGGGATTATACTATTCTTTCTTTCATTCTTTCTTGTCATTTGTGTCTTTCTCTTACCTTTCATTTGACAGCGGGGACTAAGGGTAGCGGGGGGGGAGCTGCGCCATCTAGCCGGCTCGCCCGCAGGCAGAGAGGATATCAGGGTCCTGGCATACTCTAATTAGAGCCAATACAGTATGATTAAACTACAACAACAGCACTTAGACAAGTAGGTTGGCTACGTCAACGTTAGCATCAAAGCTTCTACAGACTTAGAGCCTTCCATTATCCAAAGCTTCCAGACTTAGCGTCTTCCATTAGCCATAGCTTCTAGACTTAGAGCCTTCTATTAGCCAAAGCTTCCACAGACTTAGAGCCTTCTACTATTAGCCAAAGCTTCCACAAACTCAGAGTTTTCCATCGGCCAAAAGCTTCCCGTGGAAAACTCTACTCCTAGACTCTCTCAAGAAGGCCCTCAAGCAGTTGTCAAAGAGGCTTTCAAGCAGGCTCTGAAGCAGGCTCTCAAGCAGGCTCTCAAGCATGCTCCCAAGCAGGCGCTCAAGCGGACTCTGAGCGATAGTGTACAGTACCGGTATAGCAGCAAAGACGGCAGGCAGTGAAGTCTGGGATAGGTCCATCTCCGGCCGCCAGCTGTATATAGTTCCATAGGTCCATGCGCAATTCTCTATGAATTGAGTATAGACTAGTATGGGCGGCGCATCGCGCAGCAGTCCACGGGAAGCTTGCCATGAGCTGCCCGTGTCCCCGTGTCCCCGTGTCCCCGTAGCGCAGTCTATAGTCGATTTCCACTTTTGGCGATCCAGAAGGCAGTATTCCGCTGCCCTCGGAATCTCGGATCCCCTCGTCTGCTGTGGGCTGTTCGCGGTTCTCCCCAAAACAGCAATAATTGTACTTGCATTAGTTTTATGAATACATGTCATGGAGTTACTCTCAGCATAGGCAGATGATATGCAAAACAGCTATTCATGAGGTGCGAAGTTGGCCAGTCCGATATCCGTTATCTGGGATGAATAGGAGTCGCTTGTCGACTGGTTAAGTGACCAAGTACACTTTGCGGATTTGCTTACGATGATGCAATCATGTCGCAATCGCGGGAATGCTTGCTTTAGCCGTGCGCATCATTTTCAACCACATTCACCAGTCCTGATACTAGGGGGATTTGTCTTATCAGACACAACAGTCGATGGTCAATATGCAAGTACGAGGGATCGTCAACTTATCGCCTCAGGCTATAAGACCCATTGGCGCACTCCCTGGCCAGAGAGAATGGTCTCGTCCTAAGCATAACGTCACTGAGGAAATTATGACGTCGGCTGATGAAATGAGGCCGAAAGCAACCCTGCTCATTGGTTTCAGCTAGTATACATTGCAACATCAGACTCATATTTGATACGATCAGACACGTCAGGTTCTACTTTGGCCTAGTATCGGTTGGTCACCGATTACATCTATACCGCATGCCAAATAGCCTAAATGGTGAGGCATAAATTTGCGATACGCACTGTCGACCAAGATCGGCAGATGTTCCAACTATTGATGCAAACGGATTGCGAGATGTCTAAGTTCAAGTTTCACCAGACACACTGCATAACGTGTAGTTTTCGCAATGGATGGCCTGATTCTTATCAGGAGCGCTAAAAGCTTTGGTACCTTGTGAACGTATCATATATCTGTTATCAGTGGAGTCAGAGCCTCGAAGTATTGGAGTACGAACCCTTGACGATGACTATAAAGTGATGGCATTGCTCCGGCAATGAAGAACAAGTTCAAGCTGCAATTCACAGTCAGCAATCAGAACACCGAATACGATCTTAAAATATTATTAAGAATTTTATCTATTATAATCTATAAACAATTTCTACCCTCATACATCATCGAGATCACGCAATGTATGTCGGGTAAACATTTGACAAAATCCGAATACGCTCTGCAACAAGTTGTTGTGTTATTCGGCGATCTGCTTTTTCACTTGGAAGAAGCACATTTAACACACACCTACCAAGTGGTTTTTCGTTTCTGACAACGCGAGAATATCGACTACCTGGTGTTAAGGTATTTCAACACCGGCACACCACCATTTGAGGAGTGGGCAGAAGAGTTGTTGCACGAAGGGAAAGTTTAATCTTTCTACCTCTTCTCCTGACGTCAGTAGCAATAACATCGTCGTTAGCACCTCTGCTTAAGTCCGTCAGCTCATCAGCCACCAGACCGCTCCCCCCCCATATCGCCGTCCAAACTCTATTTCTTTTTCTTAATTCGTATTCCGAATGGCTGATACCAATATTTCCTCTCTCTCCAGGTGGGTTTTGCAAGCAGACTACATCCGCCCTTCGTTCGACCCCCATGTGTAGCCCCACAAAGGTCCACTCATATGACCTTGCGCAATTTTGCTGGCTCACTCTAATCATTGGTAGCCAGGCCTCCCGCTTCACTCTCACTCTCACTTTCCGTGACATTCATAGTCGCAATCTCGATCTCCGTCACGGTCATCGTGACGTCCCTTCCCTCCCCTGTTGCCTACTCTGCCTCCACATCTTCCGTCTCCTCTTCTTCGCATCCCCCATCTCCTGCAGCTCCCCTGGGCCTAAGACCAAGCAGCACTCTGTGTGTCCCTGTTGCTGTGTTCATAGCTTCTCCTGTGGGAGCTCGTCCTGCTAGTCCCATCTTCCTACTCTGCCGCGCAGCGTTGGCGGCTTCAGTCTTGTTCGCACACCTGCTGCTCAACGCGATATGATTTCCTTTGAATTTAGGGCACTTCTCCAGCGTGTGGTCGCAGAGTGATCCCTGCTTTGCCGTGCATCCCACAACATTGCATTTGTGGTCGCTTGTCCGGTCATTGCCTGACAAGCAGCCACACTTGGGCATGCTGCCGCATTTGCTCTGAATGTGGCCCCACATGCAGCAGAGCTGACACCTGCTGTCAGGGCTCGTGTTCGTGAATGCCTCGACTCGGTACCACACTCCCGCCGGCTTGATGCCTTTCTTGATCAACATCTCAGCCACCTTGCTCCCCTTTACAACAAACAGTCTGGATGACACGGCGATTTCTCTGTTCTGCCTCCTCTCCCTAATGGTGCAGGGGTTCGCAAGCCATCGCACTTGGGTGGGGATCGCTATGCCCTCGTTCTCCGCTTCAAACTCTTCTCGCATCTTTTGCAGGCCCACTGTGCCTTTTCCCAAGTACCTTACGAGTGGCAGTGCATGGATCTTTAGCCTCTCCTGAGACTCGTTTTCCTCAATGGCGATGACTCCCTTGTCCACCGTGCGTTCCGCAGAGATGGTGATGTCGCGGTACATCAGTGCCATCGCTGGCGTGGCATTCTGGTGGGTGACTGCTGTAATCGTCCCTCGAGCATATCATTTTGCGTACATAATCCGAACGTGGGCCGGTGTCTTCTGGTGGATGAGCGCTCCGTTGATCCCTGACACATTTTCCGCATCCATTTTTTTGGGGGGAGGTACACACTCGTCTCTGCTCAATATCAGGCATCTCTCTGCCATGCTCGATCCAGTGGTCGGGGCAGGGCCTGGGCCTGGGCCAACGGGTGCCCTCTGACTCTGGGCCCAGGGTGGGACGGTCTGCCATCTTCTAGCGGGTGCCAGTGCTAACTTCAGTTTGGGTTCATGCTGCGGATTAGGTTGCAGTTTTAACAGCAGTTTGGGCTTCGGTTGCTGCTGCAGCTGTTGGCACTTCTCCGCTCCTCCTTCCTGAGTTGTATCTGCATGTTGCGAGGCCTCTAGCCCTCCGCCGTCCATCTTTTCTGTGGGCACGGGATTTGGCCCGGTGGCTTTTGTGGCGTTTGGCCTAAGGCTCGGGCATGAGGCCGGTGGCTTACGGCCCCCATCGGCCTCGCCTGCACCCACCAGCCTCACCTGCCCCCATGCTGAGGAGTTAGGCTAGCCCCGGCAGTGATGCCCGACATTGGTCTCCGGATGTGATACTCGGCTTCGCCGAGTATGCTCTCTCCTTTCCCATATACAAGTTACGGTGGCGGCTTTGCCGCCCTTTGGAGGTACCGAGATAGATCATCCCAGGAATACCTTACCCCTGGCTGTCAAGTGCTTGGAGGGTACGAAAAGTTGGGCACACTTCCAGATATAATATCAAGTCCTGGCTGCCATTTCGCTGTGCTAGATGATGTAAAGATAATCTAGTGACATCTATGACTTGATTTGCGTGAAGGAACAAAGTTGAATGCACCACCTGGTCTCTCTACGAAATACCACATATATGGTGCCATGCTGCTCTCCACAACAATGACTGTCTGTATCCAGGTGAATAGTCTACTAAATAGACTTTCCAGCCACTCTGTTGGTTGTTTCTGTTGAGGGACATTATGGTACAGAAGACGAATGGAGAAAGGAATCAAGACCACAGAAGCAAAAGGAGTGAGGCTCTATGACTTACTCGACTGCCAGTGATATACCGTAGGATTTTTAGTCGTGACTCAGTGGATCTAGATGGTTAAAGGCCTATCTTCAACATTCCACCATACATCTTGCAGCGCTGTAAGGGAATTCTGGAGGGAGCAGCTCTAGCTCAAGAAGCATAAGAATATGGTGATAGGATTTGACAGAACACACAGCCTTTAGGAACCACACATATTGCATGGATCAACAAAGCTCAACATAAGTACATGTAACCAAGAGCTGGAACGAATACAGTGCGTATTTCATTGTGTGGTAAAATAATACATCAGCAAAAGTAAAAATTGACCATCGCCTGCACTATGTGTACCTGCGTACATGCACAACTCATAGTAAGCTTCCCGTAGACCTCTGTGCAATGTGCAGTCTATCGTTAGCTACAGTCCATTCAGTGAAACTATATAAGACTGGTGGCCAGAGATGGAGGTATACCTGTGTTAACTACATGGCTGTTATAGCAGTATGGAGTCCACTGGAGAGCCTGCTGGCATTTGAACACCTTATCAGAGCCTAGTCTGAAGCCTGCTTGATATTCTGATTGTAAGCCTGTTTTATAGCCTTCGTCAGAGCCTGCTTGATGACTGCATCACAGAGCAATGCTTGCGAGCTGCAGCTGAGAGACGCAAACATCATAAGAAGTTGAGATTTCCTCACAATACATTTGGCCGATGAAAATCTATGAGTTGTTGGGACGTTTTACACAAATGTTGATAAACTGAATCTACTTGATTGAGTGCTTCTGGTACTATCTTCTCTATCACCAACACTATCATCATCGCTATCATCACCATGGCCATCATACCATTGACATCATCTCTATCATTCCTGGACTGAATGTGTACACATATACCTACTGTCTGTAGGCTGCAGGCAGCAGATTTTGCTAGAACATCTGAGTCCAAAAATCAAATTTTGTACGTTTTGTTCTAGTCCAGTCACGGAGGATGTCCCTCCGCGGAGAGACCGGTCCAGCCACGGAGTCCCACCCTCAGTGACTGGACTGGTTCATCCACGGAGTGTACCCCTGCACCCCACCTCCGTGACTTGACTGGTTCATTCACGGAGCATACATACAAAGTGCTAATTACACTCAATGTCATGGTGCAATTACAATTACGCTGTGCTCCATATCCTGAGTTGAAACCAGATCTTCTTTCTTGTTGCCATCGTCATCTTCCTCCTCCTCCTCGTCCACCTCCTTGTACTCCTCCAGACCCTCTCCTTCCTCAATAGTCAGTTCTGTCCAATAACTTTCGTCGTATTCCTCTGCACCATCGCAAAACCGTACGAGTTGCTTGCCGACTCTTTCAGGCTTTCACTGGCGCGAAAGCAAATCCAGAAGTTTTCAGACAAGAGCCAACTTTAAAAGTATGACAAACATTTAGGTTTTCTGCCAGCCTTCGCTGGGTATTTCCATCCACCCAGATACACTTTCATGATTTCTTGCAGATGAGGCTGCAGCAGCATACTCAAGGTTATCAGGCACGGTAAACTCGAGGTTCGGCCGCTACCAGAGTGGTCAGAAGCTCTGGTCTGTGAGCGAAGCTCAAGTTCGGGCCCGCATCCGGAGCTCAAGATTTGGACAGCGGTGCAGCTCTGGCAAATCTGGAAAGTTCTGGCCCGCATCTGAAGCTCAAGCTTTGGCCAGTGGTGCAGCTCTAGCAAATATGGAAGCTCTAGCTAGCCTCCTAGTATGCGGAAATAACTCAATGTTTGAGCTCAACTTAGAGTCCTAGTGCGGTGGTATTACAGACTATCGTAGGGCCATCAGTATCACGACGATGTTCATGAAGATCTACTAGACTGTCGATTATCACTATATGCTCATGTGCGCACTCAACACTCGCACTCACGCTCGCACTTATACCGGTCCAATTACCCTGAAAATCAAGCTGCGGATTCCGCAGGCAAATCTGATTCGGAGATCAGCTCTCCCAATGAGTCCAAGTATGGCTATTGACCTAGTACCATAGACTTAAATCCTCAACACCATGGGCATTGGACATCGTAAGATTATCAGACTGAGACTGCAGGTATGGGTGCTAGAGTTCATCGCGGAGTTAGTCATGGGAATAAACTTTGTCTAAAAGTATACCGACATCATGATAAGTGGTCTCAACCGTCCCATCCAACAGCTGGGGACGGCACGAAAACTGTTTGTTTCATCCTAGCATATAAATGACGGCTGGATGGCTGTTTGCTGATGACGGTGTTTTCGCTGTCCCCTGCTGACATCCACCATCCCTCGCCTTATCAGAATATGTTTAGCTAATTTACAATCATGATTGATAATCGAGTCCTGATTGCACGGGACAAGAGTTACAAATGGATGTTTTGATGAGATAATGTTTTATGTACACTGAGAAAGCAACATCCATGAATCTAGTGTGAAGAGGATCTGCAGCGAAAGAGCCACTGCAGCGAACGGGCCAATGCAGAGAAAGATGCAAAAAGAAGTGAAAATGTCCAAGCCTGAAAGGGCGCGAAGGAGCATTCACAGTGAAAGTGTATGGAAAGCAGCCGAAAGCCTGGAAGCGCGTGGTACTTTCAGGAACTTTCAAAGTACGGTCGATATTCGCGATGTGGGCTGAATGCACGTAGTTGATCTGGGCTGAATGCAATTGCATTGATTAAATTCAGCTGAATATGGCCAGCTGAGTGCGCATACATGCGTGGGCATATATGCGTGCAGAGCATTTACCGAGTGTACACTCAGTGAATGGACCAGTCCAGTCACTGAGGGTGGGACTCCGTGACTGGACCGGTCTCTCCGCGGAGGGACATCCTCCGTGACTAGACTAGAACATGTTTTCTGCCAAATCTGAAATTGTGATTGTCAATACCGTAACTATGAGACATTGCAAGATCTCATTGTGGTGGGCACAATAAAGATATGGTTCACACTTTAATATTGATTGAGGTTATGATTTCTGCTACGATATGCCCCCCACTACCCACTACCCACGATCTGCCCCCTGGTGCCTGGTAGCTGCAACCCTTTATGTCTTTCAATTAAATACCAAGCAGCATATATGGGAGCATATAGTCAGGTGAAATTGGAAGTGTCTTGCCTCTTGAGAGTAAAGTTGGAAGCATAGAGCCAAGTAGGTTGGGAGTGTATCATGTCATGCAATTGGGAACATACTTGAAAACATGCTTGGAAATATACTTGAGACCATCTTGAGAGCGTACATAAGAGCATATATGGCTGCGAGTATACCATCATGTGCAATTAGGAGTGTTGTTGAGAGCATGCTTGGAAGTGTACTTGAGAATATCCTTGGAGGTATACCTGGAAACATACTTGAAGTGTACTTGGACACTTCTTGAGAGCTTACTTGGGAGTATAGACTCAAGCAGGCTCGGAATGTGTGATTGAGTGGAATTGAAAGCAAACTTAAAATCATACTCAGGTGTGTACTTGAGAACATCTTGAGAGCCTACTTGGGATCATGTAATGAAGTGTATTTGGCTGTATCGTTGAATGCAGCATAATGTATAGTATTTAGCAAACAAAATTGTATGCATATCATAGTAATGTAGTTAACATGAAGGTTGATAGAGGCTCTTACTGCCATCAGTCAAATATACTATGGATTCAGATCCCAGAAACTAATTTTCTATGGGTTATACATTATATAATGTCATTTTTTTTCGGTTTACCTATCTACTTCTGAGTCTTCTAAATATATTCACTTGCAATCACCCAGTCCACCTCTGTGATCCCTGTGCACCACCATCCCCCTACTGGCTTTCCATGCCAATATAAGCAGTGGAGATAAGATATGGATATTTCCACCACCCTGTTTAGACACAACTCCATCTTCTACAGTGTACCCACTGTACAGGTTTCAAGCCCACTAGTATATCTCTCCAAGTCTCTGTAAGTTGGTACTATTTCAATGGCCAGTGCAATTATTGTCAGTTGAAAAGAAGCTTTCTATGCAGCTATTTGAATTATTTGAAATCCAATGATGTCACCAAGTTTTGCTCCGATCACAACATGTTCTAGGGATGAAACATCCATAAATAGGTCATATTTCACTTCCCAGTTGCCAATTTACTCCATTGCAAATTCTCCGCATACTACCGTCAAAAAACAATACAATCAAGGTATTAATCCACAACTACTCACCCAATATTAAAAATATCATGAATATCAACCTGGGATGTGAAAGCAGGTAGAGTAATATACATTTCATATATATCACACTTTGTTGTCAGAGTGCAACTTGCAGACTTAAATTGGTGGGTTGTTTTTAATTTGAGTTCTTGTGGTTTATACTTGCCACTATCAGCAACACAGCCACACAGCCACAGAATTCTGACCAATAAGAATCGAAAAAGACACATTCCATATGCTTATATGAATAATATTCGCCTGTCTTTCACTATCTTTCTTTGCTCTTTAGACAATCACTTTTGTACGATAGTCAATTCAATATCTCTATTCGTACTCGATTGATCTCAACATTTGCAGTCTTGTCTCTTTCTTTCTCTCTCGCTTCCTGACCTGGTGCTACTCCTTTCATGACCTTTCCGATCGTGTTTGTGATGCCCGTCCCCCACAGCTTGTCGTCCTCGTGGCGGGAGTCCCAATTCTACTCTCTCTCTTGCATACACGTCAACATTCCCCCCCTGTGTGCTTCTTCGCAGGCTGCCTGGGCTTCCAACACGTTTGTTAATTGTCCAACGGTACAGTGCAGCTGCATTAGCTCCTGTGCCTGCTGTCGCAACGCCCTCTTTGTGCGGCTCCTCCAGTCACTGGGTGCCAAGGCAGTCGCAGCCACCTCGCTCTTCCTTCTCTACTTTCCGTTCTGGTTTCTCTCCATCGGCTCAGCTATGGTTGCGCCCGCAGTCTCCTTGGCGCCGGGTATCGCCGGTCTCGCCATCTCGATTGCCACATCCATAGGCGCGTCGCTCGTCACATCTCCCGCTTCTCCCCCGTCCAGCTGGCTCCTCCTGCTCACTCTGACTTCAGTCATCATCTCTGTCCGGGAAACCTCTCCTCTGGGGTAATCCTCGTCGTCACCTGCTCGTTGGCCGACGCGTTGAGTCTGGCGCTTTTTCTGCCAAGACTTTACGCGAATCCGCTCAACTGCGTGGATTCTCATGCGCGCCCTCCTCCAGCGGTCCAGTAGGTGTTGGGAAGCTTGTTCCGGGGTCAATTCGACGTTAGAAATCGATTGCCGCTGTCCGTTTTCCAATTGCTATCATTGTTGTTGACTAAATTGGTGGTTGTTTGTTGTTTAATCATACTGTATTGACTCTAATTAGAGTATGACAGGACCCTGATATCCCCTCCGCCTCCGGGCGAGCCGGCTAGATGGCGGAGCTCCCCCCCCGCTACCCTTTGACTAAATTGGTGGTGGTCGCTTTTCGGTTTAAGACGATATGCCTCGAAGTAGTTCAAGATACACAGTACGACATACACAGCGGCGGATACACGGCAGCAGATACACAGCAGCGGATACACAGTGGTAGATGAACAGCAGCAGATACAGTAGTGGATATACAACGCAGTAGACACAATGGCAAATACACAGTGGCGGATACATACACAGCGGCAGATACACAGCGGCAGATACACAGCAGCACTACTTCAAGATACACAGTGGTGGATACACAGCAGAAATCTAGGTGATCTGCCTGATATCGTAACAAGTCCACCATGCTCAACGTTTCGAATCTTGGGGGCGGCAAAGCCGCCACCGATGGTAGTATATGTATATGTTTCAAAAGCATACATGCATTACCCGCTTACACATCAAGCCCCTCGTCGTTATAAACAAATTCGAGAAGAACCAAAGCCTTTAACGTGTAATCCACCAACCCTAAACAACCGATACCATCCACTAATCGCCCAGCCATCACCCTTGCCATTTTAATACACCAGACGTACACTGACTCCAGGTTAGCGACACACAATCGTATTGGTGACAATCGTTCAAATAAACCCACATTCTACCATGTACAACCATGTGACTCGTATTAGCAGCGAATAACCGCGACCTAGAGAACGAAGAAATACTCACGGACTGCCACATCATATCATCGAGCTTCAATTAGTACTATAGAACAGTGATGATAAACAAAATGATTCGAAAACTCACGGACTGTCAAACAAAGTAACCGGGATAAGGTCAGATACACCAACAATGCGGAAGGGGTTATAGAGGATCTCACAGACTATTTAGCCAAAACGTTAATGTCAGGTTAACTATTCACTATAATTGAGGAGAAAGATCACAGATAAACTCACAGGCTTTCGAATCAAGCCATCGGGCTCAGATTAGTCACCATCCAGCTCAGAGCAGCCAGGGAGAAACTCACAGGCTGTCGAATCAAGCCATCGGCCTCAGATTAGTCACCATCCAGCTCAGAGCAGCCAGGGAGAAACTCACAGGCTGTCGAATCAAGCCATCGGCCTCAGATTAGTCACCATCCAGCTCAGAGCAGCCAGGGAGAAACTCACTCGCTGTCGAATCAAGCCATCGGGCTCAGATTAGTCACCATCCAGCTCAGAGCAGCCAGGGAGAAACTCACTGGCTGTCGAATCAAGCCATCGGGCTCAGATTAGTCACCATCCAGCTCAGAGCAGCCAGGGAGAAACTCACTAGCTGTCGAACAAGCCATCGGGCTCAGATTAGTCATCATCCAGCTCACTGCAGAGAGAAACTCACTCGCTGTCGAATCAAGCCATCGGGCTCAGATTAGTCACAATCCAGCTCAGAGCAGCCAGGGAGAAACTCACTTGCTGTCGAATCAAGCCATCGGGCTCAGATTAGTCACCATCCAGCTCAGAGCAGCCAGGGAGAAACTCACTGGCTGTCGAATCAAGCCATCGGGCTCAGATTAGTCACCATCCAGCTCAGAGTAGCCAGGGAGAAACTCACTAGCTGTCGAATCAAGCCATCGGGCTCAGATTAGTCACAATCCAGCTCAGAGCAGCCAGGGAGAAACTCACTAGCTGTTGAATCAAGCCATCGGGCTCAGATAAGTCACAATCCAGCTCAGAGCAGCCAGGGAGAAACTCACTTGCTGTCGAATCAAGCCATCGGGCTCATATTAGTCACAATCCAGCTCACAGCAGCCAGGGAGAAACTCACTTGCTGTCGAATCTAGCCATCGGGCTCAGATTAGT
>Ga0307514_10002424_pt1 | contig 19467 bp, 26 predicted proteins | sample 16_EM_MG_FD_203088 | JGI IMG/M metagenome (GOLD analysis project Ga0307514, IMG submission 203088) | Populus trichocarpa ectomycorrhiza microbial communities from riparian zone in the Pacific Northwest, United States - 16_EM | ecosystem: Host-associated > Plants > Roots > Unclassified | place... | reverse complement strand
TGACCTTGGCGATAAAGTACGGAGTTGTTAATAAGTTGTTAGTGCATGCCACGTACTAGCTGAATTAGGATGAAAGTTGTTGACAACCCCAACTGTAGCTAGCTATAGCTCCGCGTACCTATAGCAACATTATCACCATCAATATGCCTCGAGTATCAGAGAGAGAACAAGCTCTCCAGGACATTGACCATGCAATTGAATGTCTAGCATATACGGAGTACCAAGTATGCACTAAAGGAACCATCCTCCGAGTCAGTCTTGGACTCAGAGGCAGATACAAGCAGCACGGATCCGCAAGTAGCAGATCTCTTGGTATGCGGGAATCACTTGCATCACAGCGCTACCTAATTAGAGGCACCAGTGCTGGTCGCCATGGCCATGATTTGGATGTTCTTGATGCCTATATCTACCAACATCCAAAGACAGCATTCCTGGCATTCTCCTGACCATGTTTTGCTGCTGTTCCGTTGAGAGTTTAAAGTTTGATGAGGGGGTGCGGTGATGAATCAGCAGACTATAGCATTTACTGTACGTAGCTGCTGTAGCTTCTGCCCGTCAGACTATAGTCCGACTATATATACGCCACCACAAAGCTGGCCAATCGGATACGTTGCCAACGGTTTGTACTCGGTTTTGTGTTGTCTTCGCAGGAGAAAAGCCCAGAGTTCGAGTCCCAGCTGCGCCGCCAAGTTCTGCAATTTTTTCCTCGTTAAAGGAGGTGTTCGGGGAGCTGTGGTAAAGGATGTCATGTATGTACCCATCGTAGCGGAACAAATAAAGACCAGAAGTTACAGTAAAATGCTATAGCTACTGTAGCTACTTGTTGACAACCCCTAGGATTCAAGTTTATGTTGTGGCCCATCTTGCATGCCCTTATTATAGTCCCCAGCACTATAGTAGTCAGTGCAGGGCTTCCTAGCTAGCTGCAAAACGTAACGGGCTTTGGGTCTTCGATGTACGGCATGACCAGGGCTGAGTTTGGTTACCCTGAGTCGCAACGAAAAAAAAAAAAAGGCCATAGAGGAATCCCAAGTCGGTCAAAAACTAAACGGTGGAAGAGAAGTAATTGATAGTTGTCTGCGGACCCAATTGCAACATTACCGATGTGATACCTCGCACTATGCACGTAAAATATGGAATTTTTGTCTTTTATTAACCTGGAGCTCCCCAAATTTGTGATATTCATTCACGGAATGTATATCGGGGTACACCAGATTGTGATTAAATACGGGACACTATATACACCAATATAAACCGATAGCCTTACAAGAATATTGCAAGACCGGCCACTGCAGCTGCTACCACTGCCATATTCACTCCCACCTTCCCCTTGTTGGCAGTACCTCTATCTGCTGTAGTGGAGTTCACACCACTGCTGTTGGTCGATGTGAGTACCTCCAGGCCGCTAACACTGCAGGTGGTACTATCTTGTGTCTCATTATCTGTGAGAGGAATTGGAGTGCAGGTCCATTCTGGCGCAAAGTTGATATATTCGGAGGGGTAAAGGTCAGCAAGGGGGGTACCCGAGGGTGCCCACGTTGTGGCAGTCTTTTTGGGAAAATATTGGGCGAAGGTATAATCGGGCCATATGGATTTCACGAGAGGGACGTCGGTAGGAACAATTGCGCCCTTGGGCATCTCATCAAGCAAACAGAGGTCGTTGAGGAATACCTCCGGCTTGGGATAGATGACGTCGGCGTATAACTTGCACATCCCATATTGACCACTCAGGGCAATATCCAACGCCGTGGAGTTCGACCCGCACTAAAAGTTGTGAGTATAAGCGATTGAAGACTATCGAAGCTGCCTTAGAACTAACATTTTTCACAATGCAGGCCATGTTATCTGCAATATACACCTTATCAGTGCACAAGCAGCTGTAGGAATTTCTCATGTCTGGGTCATTTTCCACCTTGGTGGTAGACTGGTCACTAAGGGCGCACAGTGGGATATAGTGAGGTTCAGTGTTGTTTTCCCGAGCATCCGTACACTTCTGCACACAATCCGGCGCCTCCACTCGAAGATCATCAAGCTTCTGGCGCTGCCCATCGGTAAGGTCTCGATTGGTCAGCACGTAACCAACTGTTGGGAATGTATACACTGCGCTCCCGGGGGTGAGCAGAAGCAGGAGAGAGACAATGGCAGCCTGCAGTAGGGAGATCATGATGCCAACTAGTATGTTACTTCAAGTGGGGGACCCGAGGCAAAAGGAAGCACTGACCAGATGAATGGATGTCCACGAAGTACAATACAGGTAAAAACAAGTGACTTTATTGATTGATTGCCAAAGATGAAGTTCATAAAATGTATGGAAATGCATGGAATTATATTCGTTCCAAGTCGCATGTGGACCCCCTGTCCGCTCCCTACCTACTCCCATGAAATATAGCTATAGACGCCATTCTACCGTAATTTATATGCAAGGGGCAGGTTCTTCACTGGTACGACGGTGTGAAATGGATGTGCCAGCAGCTTGTAACCAACCTAGGTACTGTGAGTGGATCTCTAGCCTGTTTAGGTATACATTACGATAACCTATGCTAGATTGGATAAGAACTTACCTAGTAGTCTGGCCCCACTGCCCCTCATACTAATGAAGTTGGTTTCTTGGTGCGGGGACACACAAGGTTGTCGTAAGTACCATTTGGATCTCAATCCTGAATAGCGCTAGTTGCGTGTGTTTAAACCCTGCAGCTGACAGAGTTTAACCTGACATCTGCGATCGGAAGCTCGGCATCATGGACAACGGTTTGGATAGAACCCGTGTTCTATGTATTCTGATGATGATGAGTGTTAGAACCATTCGGTCTCACACTCTAATCTATATACATGTATTCCGCCAAGCCTGCCATCATAGCCTACCATCATACGGAGTACAGTGGGCCCGTTTGAGTGCCGTAGGGGCAGCGAACTCAAGACTACTTGTACATTCCAAAGGTCCATGCCAAGAACTGAGCTGCCAAGAACGTCTGGTGCGAGACTCACTGTAGACTTGCTGAGTTGGTTAACAGATTTGTATGTGCCAGATTTGATCTATGTGCAGTACCGTATGTACACATACAACAGTAGACGGGTGCCAACCAGACTAAGTAGACGGCACATACCACACCTACTAAGTAGGTATGGCTGCTTCAGATGCTCATCAAAATAAACTTTTTTGAGCAAAAGCGATATAAAGAGATATGCTATAATGATAGTTGAAAGGGCTAGTTTATTGCTTGGTCGCAGAATTATTGTTAGGTAATTGAAAATTGTTGGTTAATGATTATCTATATTTGTGTGGGTAGATTGTACCGAAATCCCCAGATGGCTGTTGGCATGGCATAGAGATTCTGATTACCCATCATAGCTGGGTGGATGCCGTGTCAGTGACTACAGTGACTATGATTCTTGGTCTCTCATGCTCTGCGAGCACTGATATGCTCCACACCTACCTCTGTGCCCCTTTCGGGCATGAGACCCGATGTTTTTAAATCTATCGGAGAACTGAGGTAGTGAAAAAGCGCATTTATTTCCTGGAGGCACTGCATCCAGATATGTCATTTATATTTGCTAGAAATACACCAGTAGCCGAGCTCCCGGGTGCAGGTGTGATTGGTTTCAGTAATATCCTGATAGTTAACTGGCGGGGATCGTCAAGACAGATGTATAGGCAGTAGGGACAAACTAGCAACCACGGTATAAATTGTTTTCTTTGTGTCTCAGTACACGAAGAACACTACGGTAGGTAGTCGAGATCTTCCGGTGGAACTCCAAGTGGTTGAAAATTTGGCCTCTAGCCGGGTCCTGAGATGGGTCACGTGGGGGTAGATACGACAAATCTAGATCTGTTGACACCCCTAGCACTTTTTTTTTTTTTAAAGAATCGAAAATTTGGCCTCTAGCCGGGTCCTGAGATGGGTCACGTGGGGGTAGATACGACAAATCTAGATCTGTTGACCCTAGCACTTGAGGTCCAGGCACTACACAATCGGCAGGTGGAATCAGGAATCGTACTTGTAGCTAACCCCAGGCCTAGAAACCATTGCCCAGGAGGGGCTTTGTGTGGATTCGACCCGTAAGGTCGAACCCAATATTACTGCTCTACGAGCGACTTGTGCCAACCAGACTAACTGTAAGGGTGTGGGGATGCTTCCTCATTCGGAAATGATTCGGGGGGACTAAGCTCTTTCGAGGGTCTGGGCACGTGCACGAGACTAAACTACCAGTAGCATGGGACTCAAAGTAGATATGGATGAAAGTGGAGTTAGCCATCTCACAGATAATAAACTCCCGTTACCAGCACATAGGGTGAGCGGGGGGTTAAGCAGTATCCGCTCGTTATTTCAGAATGGGAGACCTGTGGACACCAACCAACATCTCCTTTTGCTTCTCAACCCCAAGCGGAAGTTTCACAAGACCTCTATTCCGGCATTACTCGTGCTACTTTTGCACATGATGACTTCTTCTGGCATGACGACTGGTACCTTCGCACTATTGATATGCACATGATCACTTCGGCCATGAGGTGACAGTGTGTGGCTCATTCACATACACCCCACAAGCACAGTACCCCCACCATAACCAGAATATCCTGGACAGCGAGCAGATGTGGATGAATCTTGCTGTGCTTACTCTTGGACTGGGCGGGCATGCTGTCTTCTGCGGATCTAACAGCCAGAAGGACTATATGCGTCGCATTTTCTCGCCATCCACCGACCCTGCTTCCGCGGTAGCCGCCTCCACCTCGGCATTGCAGACCGCGCCCAATACTTCTCTCGCACCACCTTCGCATAGTAACACAGCGGCAGAAGATATTATGAGGAACGTGCGCATATGGTAAGAAACCGACTTCCATCCTTGCTCCTTATCAAATCGCCGATGGGGAGTGGCACACGTTGCTGCTCTTAACATCTGAATTTTGGGGACCAGCTAGGCACCCTATATACCTTCTTTAGAGATATCTGCATGGCCACAGCAATGAGACTTGTAACCATAGCAGTCAGCGGCGGATCCGGGTGGTGGTACACCTTGTATGTAAGCACCTTATTAGTACATAGGGCGAGGAGATATGATTTGAGATGCTCGGAAAAATGTGGCGAGAAATGGGTGGAATATCGGAAAGCCGTGAGGTGGAGAATATTGCCAGGGATATATTAGAGGTGGTACTTCAGCGGTGGTTGAGGGTGGGTGTGGAGCTGGAATACATCATGGTTGACAGAGTTAGGATATCTATATCGATGGAATTTATTTCGCATGTGTATTGTAAAGATAGTTGGATTTCCCGATTGACGCGTTGTGTTGTTGGGGTTTGAGGTGGCAGAATGGGTTATTTGAGATGAAAGATGACAGTCCAGTTGATCTTCATCATCAGTAAATACGAGAGCGGAGCTCGGAGGGCAGGGACTGGCCCGCGCGGGGAAGAGAGGCCACCAGGTCAAGCCAGGAGCTGCAGTCCATCGCCATACTCTAGATAGGGTGAATGCGATTAATGATTTTTTAGGAAAGGGAAGGAAGGGGGCTCGGATGGTGGTGCTTCTAGAAGCATTCAAAAACGGATGATATATATAATTCAGGTTTTCGGGATGTTTTGACAAAATTATTCAACAGATGATCCCTGACACGATCAATACAGTTGAGAAATTATACCTAACCTTCAATATTCCTCATAAATTCTACATCTGCAGGTTGATTGTGGGGAAAGAATAGTAACGTTTGCTCTCAACTTAACTGGGCGACAACAAAACTTTTTTGATATACGGTATATGTGAGCCACGATCGCGACAGCCCATTGAGGTATTCCAGTTAAGTTGGTGTTAATCAGGCAACTCGTGTCAAGATGTGACATAACTCAGGGTAATATGAACAGGAGCGTGGGCTAGAGATGGGATACAGAATGGAGAGAGACTGAGTAGTGAATTAATCTCGAGGTATCCACCAAGTCTATCAAAAAACTCGCACACTTGGTGTTTCAGCTTCAATTCCTACACTAGACAGGATTGGGTAATCCTGCCTGAGATTCGAACTGAGGATATCCATAGATGTCCAACAACAGACAACTCTGGGTCTCTCCGCAGTGCATCTGAGGAGTTGTGCCCTGGTCGGGGATGGGAAGGGCAAGACGGGAGTGGAGATATGGAGGGACCAGGAGTGGTGTTGGGTAGTGGCGGCTTTTATCAGGGGACGCTGCTGAGACTGAGGATGGAGAAGCTGATTTCCTTTGTCATTTGTTATTTGTCTTCCGGGGGGGCTGAGGGAGCAGGGTAGTCTGGTTGCAGGAGAAGGGGCCTCCAGGGCGCAGGGTGGAATAACCTACATATAGGTGCGGTCTCTTGCCATAGACTAGATAGCCTGAATGCGGATAATGATGCCCTCCCCCAAAAAAACTCAGGACCCCTGACATGGGACTACTGGATAGGCTCGTTTTAGAGTGATGGTGACGGTCTGACCCGGATGCTGTCTGGAGAGCCGACCGTATATAGTGTTTCATGTCCAGGTAAAGCTTCATCGGAAGGTTTACATCATTATTCAGGAGAAGTGAAGTGCACATCCTATCAACCTGTTGTATTCTAGGCCCTACTTCACGCGGGTGGGATGGCCAGGATGATCTGAATTATGCTCAAGGGAACCTGGTTATATTGGGTAACTCTTAGACAGTGGTGGGAATGAGCGAGAAACAGAATGAAAACCCATTGTGGGGAATAAGTAAGAACCGATGCACCCAAGTTACAGCCACAGCCTCCCCGACCCCATCTGCAACCAAAATTCCAACCTTTATAACGCATCAAGTTCACCAATCATGTTCCAATTGCGATACCCCTTGCGGTGTTTCATGGTCATAGCTTACACTTCCCTTCCCCATTGTTTTTCCACCAACAGCCAGCGAAAAATCAAGACACCCAGACTCATATCTCATCAACATGCTGAGTGGAATCGCAAAGTATGCACCGTTTCCATGGGCAGCCTTCTTGCGTACGAAATGTTTTCTCCGAGAAATGTCATTGAGATCGGCGGTGAAAGTAAGGAGGTGACGAACATCTGGACATTGAAGACAATTAGTATATTTAGCAATTCAAAAGGTGAGTAAATCTGGCCAGGCAGCTGACGTGCCTTTGCTATCAGACTCCTTTGGGGGTTCATCCAGGTCACAAGACAGGATTTCTTGAGGAAAAACCAATTGTTCTCGTTCTGCCCCTGTCGGGCAGTGCTTCTCTAGTTCAACTGGAATATCCTGGCCGTCTAAAATGCGTTCGTTCTGTACAGCCCTCAATTCAGCCGTCGAACTACCCTAAGCTGGGAGCTTCATAGGGTTGACTTCGTTTACTGGCCTGCAGAGATGACTCAAAACTCACCTTTTTGACAAACCACTGCATCCTCCCTCCGCACCAAAAACGCCCGCTGAGGGAGCTATAATACATTTTGTTGGAAGGATGTAGCCCTGGGACGAAGGGTTCGGCAGCAGATACCCCGTAGCTGAATCGCGCAACCCTACTCCCAACGAGACCACTGCCTGATGGCATAATACCTTCACGCACTTCTCTCACGGAGAGAGCATAGGAAACTGCCCCACGAGCAATTGCAGACCAACTGCACTCGTAATCGATCCTCAAATAAGCTAAGAATACTCAGGAGTGATTTGGATCTTGTGGGAGAGGGAGGGCTACTTACGCATCAGGAGGCTGGAGGACTTTGACTGAGCTGCCATCGCCTCCCCTTAGCTTGGTTGACAGGTGTTCAAGGAGGTAGCGTGAGGAACCAAAGCCACCGACCAATAACACTCCCTAGTGAGGTATGTAAGAAAGATTTCGATAGATCGGCCACATATCATCAGGCGAAAGGTGCTTACTGTCACTGGCGCCCCAGTCTTGGTTTCTGCAGCTGATACCTGCTGTTGAATTAAGTTGGTAATCTCCAGGAACGTTGGCTCAAATATTCCTTTCATCTCTTCTGCTGTCAGCATCAAGTATCCCCCACGAATTCTTCTTGCATGATCAGTCATAACACCCGGTACTGGACAGGGATATGAGTCGACCTCAAATTCGTCATCTATCTCGTTTGTATATTCCGCAGGACAGAACATGGGTTTCAGGTACTCGTCAAAATAGAGCATTGTATTATACCGAGCGACGGTGCTCATATTTTCCCATTCCCTGGCCATTAACTCACGGTCAGCTGTCTAGCCAGTTCATGACTTTGAGTTCACATACGTGATGCCGAGACGCTCTTTGACTAAGGCTTCGAAGCGGCGATTGAGTGCAGTGGATCCACAAAGCCCACCAGTACCCCCGACACATTCATCTACGCGAAGCCGGGGCTCTACCGATGTGATCTCATAGGAGATCAGATCCTGAAATTCTGTGTTTAGCGCAAGTAGCTACCTCAAGAATTTGGAGGGCTCAGGAAACCTACCACGGTACCTCCACCACAGTCTGCAATAACATAGACATCCCCGACCTGTGAGAGTGACCAAAAACAGTGAGTTACATCGCCTTGTCTTCTTGGTCACTGAAGAAAATATTGTACCTTCAAACTGTGCTTGGTCGCTTCGAACGTTTTCAAGCAATGAACTGCAGCAGCTTCTGGTTCTGAGACAGTTTTGATTCTCACATGTGCCTCGTTCATTCCTGCGGCTCTTGCCGCTTGGAGAGTGAGGTCCTTTGCTGCATCAGTCCAAATCTGTGAGATGTCATTATCGGCTCCGCTGCGTTCTACTCGGGAAGAATCCACACATACAGCTGGTACAGTGAGACAAAATTCTAGACCAATATCTTTCCCAATCGAGCTGGTAAAGCTCTTCGGATAATGGTTTGCAAGAGTATCCTGGGTGTGTTGATAAATCCCCGTCAGGTAGTCTGTGACCACTGCTAGTGGTGTTTTATCCCGGGGTAAGGAGGCAACAGTTTTGAGTAAATCGGCCAATTCAGTCGCATCCCCCCTATGTGTCTCTGACAGATGTTGGGGCATAGATGAGGTTCGTTCTGAGACGGTCCTGCTCGAGCCCTGCTCATTGAGTAGCAGCTTAAACCATCGAAGTGGGTTTTTGGTTTCAGGGGTCACCTCAAAACCCCATTTGAAGCGTGTGGGGTCTTTGGTACCATAACAAATCACACTGGGAACCTTCTCCAGATTTTTGTTCTTTATGTCTATCAGGATAATATCATCTGACACCTTCAGTTCAGGAAACCTACATTGCTCGGCCAGGACTTGATCAATCGTATATCTTTTTGGTCCCCAGTGTAACACTATTGAAATGAATATTGGGTATCAGTGTTCAAGCCAGGAAATACAGGGTCTGGGAAATAGACGGGGAGAAAATAGACGGGGAGAGCTGCCTTGCTGGGACCCAAAATCAACGAAGGATATAACTACAGTACATACCCACGCTACGCCAGAAAATGTAGTCCCAAAGTCGACCCCGATGATGATTGCCTCTTTCATGTTCCCTCCCGGAGTTGATGTAACTATTCTTCGAAATCAAGCAGGCTATCAAGGTTCTGAGTAATAAGGAAAAATACGTTAAAAATCGTGGGGATCTCAAGTCGTTGTTGTGTGGTGGTTCACAGCACTCCAGTCCCCAATTATATCTCATGGGTACTCGCACTAAAATATCATCGCACATGCCAGTGGTGTGCTTCGCTTTCTTCAGGCCTCCAATGCTGCAATGTCAAGCATTTATCGTAACAGGCAGTGGATTGGTACCTAGTCTGTCTGCGGCGCACACAAGGATGAAACACAATGAATGTAGCGCATGCACAGCCAATCGCATGCCCCCTCGCGTCCATCAGTCTATTTAAATATATTGCCCAATCAATTTGTCCACGTTGTGAGTTACTGAAACTTATCCATCGGAGTTCTGTACCACGACCAGTTTGCATCAGCTTTGTTACTTACCAGCGGAGAATGCTTAGGATGAATGCCTGGTTCTCACGCCGCAACCGCGGGGACAACAATATCGCGGCTGGGGATATCGCCAAAATCCGCAGTGAAAGATCGAAGGTGGCTAAAGGACAACGTAAAGTACATTACAGTTGGTTGCGCCTGGCATTTCACCGGAAAGACCACGCCCCCAATGACATTTCCAGCAGTGCGCCCCAAGAAGCTGAGGTGTAAGTTCCATTGCCCCGAATCTTGCGATATGGTCAATGCTTCAATCCGGATTTTGACTTGTATTTCCAGAAATGTCTCTCCGGCCTGCGGCGAGCCAGATTTCGACCAGAAAGTCAGAAGGACCCACAGCAAGTTACCAATTACGACAATAGCACAAAATCAACATACACCTAGCGCATCGGGGGAGCTCAGACTTGAAGACTCCGCAAGACTGGTATGTGCAAGGCCAAAGACTCTGTCATTACCCTCACTTTCCTTGTGGGAGATATGATTGAAGAATTTCGATGTGAACTCAGTGTGATTCAGATAGCCGATCATGGTCATGGGCAAACTTCCAATCCCAGCCTAACGAGCCCCCATAGTGATCAGGCCCCCGGGCCTGAAGAGCTTATTGGCACAGCTCCGACGAAAGTTAAAAGACCCCCAACACAGAGTAAGGATAGACCCACAAAGCGCATAAAGGAAGGTGAGCATGGTCCGGATCCAAGAGACCTAGGTGTATCCACCGATCGTGAATTGGTGCAGGCGGAAAGCAGCAAGCGGCAGCAGCTCCAGAAGGAGCTCGATGAGCTGAAGGACCAACTTAAGATACACGAGAGCACTGCGGGGACCGAGAAAGCCAAAGCAGCACAATATAGACAGCGATGGGAGACATTATCTCAGGAAGTTCAACAGAACCACAGAATCCAGGAACGGCAGAACCAGGAGTATCAAGGCATAATCAACAGCTTTGACGCGAAAATGAAGGAGCTACAGGAAGAAAATTTCAGGCTGACGTCTGCTTTACGGGAGAAGGAAGAGAAATTAACAGAATATCGGACTGATATCGCGAAATTGAGCAACGAACGCCCAGATTCAAAGCGGGATGATCATTACTTTGAGCAACACTTTTCACAACTCTTCCGGTCAATTCAAGCTTGGGTTCTACAATATTACTTTATGGTAAATCCGGAGTTGGAAGATTTAACAAACCTCCACCCACTCATCCAGGAATTCCTCACAACAGCTGTCCCACAGGAAGGACTGGCCATTCTGCAAAGTGAGCCACTCTATGTTATTCAAGCGTACATTGTGTCACAGATAGAATCTCGTGTCCTCAGTCCAGTTCTCCTTGGCTTGATGGGAGACAGCTATGAGAAAATATACAAAATTATTGCCGTTCATGCAGGTGAGTACAGCGCTCCCAGACTGAAGTGAGCTTGGAGAGGAATATGCTAACCTGTGGTGCAACAGGTGCCGAAGAGCTTACCAAGTGGCGGATGTCCACCATAAACGTAATAAGTCGAGAGGAAGACTTCTTGAGGGCCGTTGCAGGAAAAGTGGAAGAAGTCGCGAATGAGCTTGTCACCTCATTAGCTACTCTTCTGCCAGATAATACGAGTCCTCAATATAAACCAGGGCCCCGAATCAGGAAGCTGAAGGTCATTGTTGAACTCGCGGCCAAGCTCGCATTGGAGGTCCAACAAGAGCCATCAGCCATACGATACCTTCATTTTGAGCCAGCCACAGCGTGCGTCGCTTCTCGAGTATCTGATGTTACAGGCTTGAGAAATGAGGTGGAACTTCAAGCTATAGGTACTCGTGTCCGTCTAATGGTGTATCCTGCAGTCGCCAGACAGCCTTCCAATGAACGAGAGGACTCGGAGATTGTGCTTGTGAAGGCGGGGGTGCTGGTTCTGGGGGCTAGTGATCAATGAGGATATTGCAACACACTGTTGATATTTTATATATTCTGTGCTTTCTGACCCGCGAATATAAGGGAGCGTATGATTCAATTTTAGTTATGCCTAATATCGAAGGTAGTCAGGAAAGAGTTGATGGGAGGCCTCTGTTGTCACTTTCGGGGCGAATAAGTTCCAGTCACAGCTGCCCCACCGGGTTCTGCGTTTTATTCTGTGATTGTATCGTAGTACCCATGGGCACCTCGTCACACCCTCCCAATAAGGGTGCATGAGCCTTTCATTGTGCTCCCAGTGAGTATCAGATAATTGCATATGCATCGCCTCACTGTACCACAACTGGTCAGCGATTGCAAGAGGCCTACATAGCAGTCGGGATTACCAGATTACAACTTATTCGAAAAGTGGTGCAGCACACGGACCGGAGAGTTTCTACCACACAAAAATAAATCGGTCTGGGCACGAGAACACCGGAGACCGGATCCGTATTGTTACATGATAATACCCAACGGATCGTTTCTCAATGCGGAGTAGAGCGGTACTGAAATAGTAAATTACCTCAAGATGCAAGTTCCATAAATCTCCCATCCTTCCCCCTTTTATATAGCCCATTTGTTTCGGAAACACCCTGGGCATGGGCATGCACATTTGTGACATAAGTGTCAGGATCACTTCTTCCTTGGGTGTCGACCCTAGAAGATATTAGTCTTTCAAAGGGTTCTGTTATAATCATTAATCGCATTCAGCCTATCTCTATGGCGTTGCCCCAGGGTGGTTCCTCTGGGCCAGTGCCTTTAGAGTTTTGCAAAGGGTTGCAAAGGTTGGTGGCACCCCAGATCAGTGCGATCGCGTTTTGGCCTTCTGAGGACCGCTGGCTTATCTTCCCCCTGCACCTCCTCTCTTCTGGTGGGTTGGGTATGGCTGTGGGGGCGCCGCTGTCGAGCATACAGCTTGCAGACCACCATTCAGGTGTGTGCAGTCCTGCTTGCATACAGGCATGCATTCATGCAACCGCCATTAACCCACGTCAGGCCTTCCACCTGAGTCAGAACTAAACTACATTGCCACATGCATGAAGTGAATCATGAAATTACCTTGGCTTAACTATAGGTATTTGCTTATCACCCAAACTATTGATAATGTCTCCGCCTCATAGCCTAAGGCTCCCTTCGGGGGAAAGGCGTATAGACTCCAAAAAAAAAAAAAAATTGATAATGTCTTCGCCTCATAGCGTAAGGCTCCCTTTGGGGGAAAGGCATATAGACTCCCAAAAAGAAAATTGATAATGTCTTCGGGGGGAAGACGTACAGGCTTCCCCCCAAAAAATTGATTATGTCTCGTACATGCACTGTTGGCCTATGTATGGACGGGGTTGCTGGCTCCAGGTGAGAGGTCAGGGAGTGTAAGCTAAAGTAAAGTGCATTAATGACCAGCCATATTTGTGCACTGCTGAACTGCTTTCATTCGTGTGGCGACTTCTCACTCCTACTTCGTGTCTAATCTTCACTTCAAACGACGGCTTGTAAATTCAAGATGCTTCTCACGGTTCCAGACCAATGTTCGGTGAGGAGAGCAGCTGTTGGTTTCTACGGGATTTCGGGGAGTGTGGCTGGGGGTCAATCAGCAGATGCACAGTATGTGACCATACCCACCCACGTTGTGAGATTACTTTCCTCGTATACTTGATTTCAGCAAATAGTTCTTTCCTGGCTGCAGATCTAGAGTTGCACGAAGCCCGATATCTTTTTGTTAACAAAGTGGCTCCGCAAAGACCTAGGGTCGACACCCCGCCAGTGGATCCAGATTCGGCAGTGGCGGCGGCAGAGGAACGGCAGCCGTGTACCCCTCAATTAACTGAAACTGAGCCGGTATGCCCTACGGTGCTCGTGAATGATATCTGCACATGGACAGTCGTGGGGTAACTCGGTTTACGTAGGCATTGGAACCACAGGTTATCTCCGTAAATCCCGGGTTTGATACTCAGGCCCTCATAGCGGCTGAGCAATCCATTCCACTCGGGTCCGAGTCAGGGTTTCCAGATCTATGCGGGGTTGGGAATGAATTGGAGAATGTAGAGGCTTCTAGCACACATGATTTAGCCAACCTCCGAATTGGTGATCAAGACCATAGGCACTCAGAAAAATTACAGGACACGCATGAGTGCCATGACAAGGAAAGCTGTTTGCCCAAGCCTGGGCCTACTAGCCAGCGAGAGGGTATTGCGCGTGCACAAGAGGATTCGGATTCTGTGACGGATTCGGCGGTGGAGGGTGAAAACTGGTCAACAATACTGAGCAAGGCCAGTCTAAAGGCCAGTGAGGCCTTTAAGAATGCCCTGAACCTCAACAGTGCCCAGTATCAGAGGCTCGAGGCTCACGCCCAGAAGCTTACAAGGAAGAACAAAAGGCAACAACAGGAAATCGAGCTACGGAACCGCACAATCGACATGCTCCGAGAACACAGTAACCAGATGGAAGAAATGTATAAGGATGCAGAGGCTCGTTTACGGGAAGCAAACGCTAGCACTGCCGAGCTCAAAAATGATATTGCCCGTCTCTGTAACGCAGCGCCGGACTTGACAGACGATCTGTATTTCAGCACAAAATTTTCAGGGATCTTCTTTTCGCTCGAAAGGTGGGTCCTCCAGCACTTTATACACGCGAAGATCAACTCTTCGGACCTGCAGTTATTGCCCACAGAGTTGAGGGAAGGACTCTCGGCTAGGTGGGGTGAGAGATGGGGCGATTTCGTGATGGAAGAAACATTGCACACCATCGAGGCCGTTGCTATACTTGTTATTCGAGACATGATGTTCGAGACCAGGATGTTGGGGATTTTGGGAGAGTTCTTCCCAGCGATAGAAGAGCACTTTGGGTCTTGTTGTACGTATACAACCTCTCTTAGGTGACACATAGGCCTCGTGCGGGAGTCGCAACTGACGCAGTTTGGCTCTGTAGCTATGGAGACAATCAACACATGGCGTATGCAAACTACGCGCATGATAGTCACAGATAAGGGTTTCCCTTCAAGGGTCGAAAAGCGAGTTTCCGAAGTTGCGGACCAGATTGAAAAGTTCCTAGGCAATCTTGCAGGCGGTCCGCCCAACAGGGCGGTGGCACGAATGCGTCGTCTCAAGGCCATCGTTGCACAGGCAGCCGAGCTCGCGGTCGCATGCAACAAAGAACCTTCCGTATTCCACCTCCACCACTACAGCCCAGGCGTTAAATGCGAGTCAAGCTATATGACTGATGCACATAGGACAGTGGATGATGAGCACCTTGGAGGAAGTGGGGCTTGTGTCAAGTTTACGGTGTCCCCTGCGGTCCTGAGAGTACCAAGGGATGCAAAGGGCGAAGCAGTAGTTATTGCGAAGGCGCGAGTAGTTAGACAGATGCACAGCCACAGGCCACTTGGGGGTGAGGAAGGCAGTGATCATGGTGGTATTACGGGCCCCCAATTGGATCAAGCATGTGGCTTAAGTGAGAACCAGCGTTAAGATTATTTGCCTGGTGGAGATTTTAGGGCGTGGATCCTAGTGTCTTTGCGGATATTTTGACTTCTACCTGGCGGTTTCCAGATACAGCAGGTACGATACTCTATGATGGCATAACATCGGGACCGAAACCTCTTGTGCTATTACGGAGGTTATGCATTTATAGAGGTATCACGTACATATTGGTAATTTGATATGAAATTTCTAAACAACTTAGCTACACGTGTCTCCTACCCCACTGCCTGGTCTCATGCCCAGGCCAGGTGATTTTTGGGGTGTGTGTAAATCACGAACTACCTGACTCAAAAAAAAAAAACTACCTGACTCCTCCGCTATCAGGCTGTCTCTATTGAACTTAAGGAACTTGAAGATTGTGGACAGAAGGTTATTGATGTTTGCCGCCGTCGTTTCCAAAGCTGGAGAGCTGTTAGGTGGCACTACAGATTGAAGATCTTGCTGTGGTGACAAACCTCTATGCTCATGGTCTCGGACCATTTCTTCAACCATTTCTGCAGGCATGTCTGCGCCCAAATGTTGTTGACTAGGATACTGCGCAGTACGGCGATCCTGTGCACGTCCGGATCACTAGACAGTGGTCTCCGCCAACCCCAAATTTGTACCCGAGACCTGAAACTTGATAGAGAGGAAATAAACACATGCAAGAAACTATTCCACAGCTTAGTATCATGTTTAGAAGCATGGAAATAACAAAGAATGGGAGATTATATGTCACGGCGCTTAGATATAGGGATGCACGATACGTTTCATATGGTTATGCGATCGGCGTGCATGCGGTGGGATATGTATACAGTAGATGTGAGGAAGACACTGTGTATTAGGGACCCGTCTACGCGGTGTTGTCCATTCACTCCCTGACGCAGCGTCTCGTATGTAAGTCTGTATACAGCATTACCTATTAGCTGTCAGCACTAGCCTTTAAGTCCATGAGTTCCTAGTCCTTCGTCCACGTCGAGAGTGTTTGGATCGGGGCGGCCAGTCCGGCCGTCAAGAAGGCCCATGCCGGTCTGAACAAGGTTAACCTCGGCCGGGGACTGGCCTGAATCATCAGGGCGGCATAATATAGGCATGGCGACAATGTGTGGGAAGCCTGGACGTAGGCCTGGGCACGAGCCGGCTCGGGATTTTATTGTACTCAAGTTCACAGACATAACATAGAAGCGAACAGGAACATGGGGGGGAAAACCTGAGATATGCCATCTACACGAAGCTATGCTCTTCCGCCGTCTATTATTTCCGCTACCTGACCCATTCATGCACAAAATGATTATATCAAACATGCCTGGATACTTTATGAGAATTTGATACACGGTTGAGTAAAATAACCACAGATATGATACATAGCTAGCTTGGGTAAGTAGGTATAGATGGTATATTGTTACAAACCCTGACCCTGACCTCGAATTAACCTGCGACCTGCCAGCGCCGGTATTATATTGGCAACCCACGCAACTGCCCCCATACTTCCGTGTGCACCTCAACCTCGTTATGACTCAGCAGGACCTATACCTGCTTACGTTATTCCTGTGGATTCTATTCTCAGACTAACGAACCCGTACCTGATCCCTGACAGGAATTGCATGACAACCGACCGCATCCTGGCTGTCGCGACTCGGGACTCGAACCTACTAGAATCTTCTAGGAAGTTCTTGACCTCACTTGCGCTAATAAACTATTGCTTAGTTCTATAGTCTTCAGGCTACGTAATATTCCTCTGCCATGTTCTACTTGTTTCTATCTCGTTCTATCCTGTTCTTCTCGATATGTAATCTGGTACTTGGACTTGGGTTTTGGATACGCTGGGAAAGCGTATATAAGGACGTTATGAAGCAGGCGCGAGTTTTTGCGAGTTATGTCATTTACTTAGTTTGCGCTAAGTATATAGTGTTATCACGTTATGTTTTAGACGTTCGGCTTGTTTTATTCCGGGAGGTTAGGTTATGCCGGAAGGTTGTTTTGTGCCGGAAGTATATATTGTTTGGATAATTAGGTTTGTTTTGTTTTGATGGGAATCGTGGTATTTATTCGCATTGGTTACAGGAGGATTGGAGGGTATCTGGGACATCTAGGGTATGGAGGACATCTTGTATCTATCATCTTGGAGATCATCGATCTTTCGCATATTGGATCTTTTCGCAGGACGAACTTCAACGCTCGCACGAATTGTGGAATAACGCTTTTATATTTCTACGCTCTTGGGATTTTTGTATCTATCGGGAGGTTCTATTTGGGTGAACGCTCTACCAGATACTCTACTTAAATCAAATCAACACCCTTTATGCTAGGATACAGGTATAAAGGTTTGGTCTTGAGATTTATGTAAGGACTTATATAATCATAAGTTTACCTTATGTAATCTTCAAGATAGTTGTTATTAAGATAGTTGTCTAACTTTTCTGGTATTATCTTCAGATTCATCCTCACTTCCACTCTTCTCTCCATCAAAGCTTCCTGAGCTACTGCTGGAATCATCTCCTGAATCATCTCCACCACTAGTAGATTGATCCTTTTCAGCTTCCTTGCCTTTGTCTTTGCCTTCACCAGGCTTTTTACTCTTCTTCCTAGGCTTTCCTCCCAGTAAGTTTCCAAACTGGACTCCTTTCTTTGCCTTAGTTTTTCCTAGTCCCATCTTTTGTTGGTATTCTTTATTTTTCTTTGCCAGGTCCTTCTTAAGCCTTTTGTCTTTTAGTGTGGTGGCTTGTTGTGATGTTATGATAACATCTTCTTCTTCTTCTGAACTGGTTTCTTCTTCTTGCAATGTGTCTGCTATTTCCTGTATTTCCTGGATTTGTTCTTTGCTCATTTCCATAGCTGTCTCATCTACTATTATCTCTCTTATTTCCCCTATCTGGAGGTATTGTTCAATGTTTGGCCATTCCCTTGTCAGCTATGGTATTCCTTTGTGTGGGTTGTAGTGTGGTGCAGGCATTGCTTTTGTTATTGTTGTTGTCAGTTTTGTTTCTATTGTGTCCCATATGTCTATTGTATTCCAGGTTATGTAGTTGAATACCCCTTGTTGTATTATTCTCATTTCCTCTGTGGTGTACATGTTTTGTTGGAGGATGCAATAGACCATTACTTGGGCAATGTAATATTCCCATACTATTTTGTATCTTTCCCATTCCAAGTCATTCATTCTTGGTGTGTTGAAAGTTCTTCCTTGTATACTGCCTTTATCTGGTATTTCTAGGACCCTTACTATTGCTCTGGGATCTTCTTGTGATGGTAGTCTTAGTCTCTTTTTCTTTGATGTTTCCTGTGCCTTTGCTTTCAATGCTGTTATCTCTTCTTCTGTCATTGCATATCTTCTTACTTTCTTGGATTTTTGTTGTTGTTTCTTTTGTGGTATTTGAGGCACTGTTGAACTGCTACCAAACAGAGAGCTAACTTCTTCTAGTCCAAACATGTCTATCAGATTCTCTACCTATGAGGACTCCTAGGTTCTCAAGAACCTCAATTGGGTTGATCCTGATGAGGTGACAGATTACCTCTGTCCTTCTCCTGTTGGCAGGCCTTCTAGCCTGCACAGAGGTGTTAAGAGGGGTAGGGCTTCTTCTGAGCCTCTCCCTTCTAGTTCCAGGCCTGTAGGTTGGAGGCCCAAGAGGGTGAGGTTTTCTTTGGGGGAGGAGGACAAGGTTGTGGGGAAGAAGGTGGAGAAGTCTCCTGCTGGGTTTGTGTGAGGTGGCCCTGTGCTGAGACACGAGGGTAAGAAGTTGAGGGATGTTCCCTGGTCCCAGAGGGTGTTTACACCCAGGTATGTGGTGCAGTGCTGGATGGAGCACTACAGGGAGAACCAGACTTGGGAGGTTTATAGAAACCTCAAGTACTGGTATGATTTGGGGACTGGTTGGGGTTGGGATGAGGAGTACTTCCTGGATGAGGCCAGGTTCTCAAGGAAGGCTCCTTGGGATCTGCCTTCTGGGGGGTGTATTCCTAGTTGTTTCTGTCAGGCACCTGTTCCTAAGTGACCTTCTCTTGTTGTTTTCTTTTCTCCTCTTGTTGTTGTTTCTGTGTTTGGGTTGTCTTGTGGGTTCTCCTTTTTCTTTTGTTGTTATATTTGTTGTGTGATCACTGTGGTTTGTCTTGGGTTTTGGGTTCTAGTAGTCTTGGTGGTTTCTTGTTGGTTTTCTTGGTGCTTTGGAAAAGTTGGGGTTTTCCTTTGTTTCTTTTGTTGTTCTATCTGGTCTTTGT
>Ga0307514_10002423_pt1 | contig 19472 bp, 22 predicted proteins | sample 16_EM_MG_FD_203088 | JGI IMG/M metagenome (GOLD analysis project Ga0307514, IMG submission 203088) | Populus trichocarpa ectomycorrhiza microbial communities from riparian zone in the Pacific Northwest, United States - 16_EM | ecosystem: Host-associated > Plants > Roots > Unclassified | place... | reverse complement strand
TGTATATGTATATAGATAGGTGATGAAGCTCTTTCGAGCTTATCACACCTTCCACAGCTGCCATAGCGTCTTAATTACAGAATGCATAACGTCCAGATATATATAATCTAGGTGAAGTGTTGTTCTCGTGCCCAGACCGATTTATTTTTGTGTGGTAGCTAAAATCTAGCAGACCCAGGGCATAGAGCCGGGTTGTTCACTCTCTATTCCTAAAATTCTTTTAATTCACCACAACAGCCACACTAGAAATATTTCGTGGTTTTGAACCTAAACCTCTATTACAACTTCCATGGCTTTGGATCGATCCACAGGCCGCAACGTACACATCTACGATGCCAAAGACCCTGATGTTGTGCTTGGGGGTCTCATCCTCACGAACGGAGTGACGAACGCCAATTTCTACTCGATGGTAGACATCTTTCTGTGGTTTACCCAAGATTACTTTCTGCGACATGGAGATGGCACAGAGGTTCAAAGAGATGAGCAGGCGTTTCGACCAGGAAATTACTACATTGTCACGAATGGTAGGTTTCTTCATGTTCACACCTGAGCGGGTGGGTGCTGATTTCGAATAGGTACCATCACTGTCAATAACGAGCCTTGGTTAGTGCGTACGATTTCGGTTGCTAGTGGAACCGGAGTTGCAGAGTTCCGTAAAGCTGTTCGTCAGAGAGATCAGAGGTGTGTTATTACAGAGCAATCCGCGTTAAATGCTCGAGGTGCCTGGACTGGCTTCGAGGCTGCACATATCTTTCCACTCGCATACGAGGATCACTGGATCCAACACAGCTATCACCGATGGATCACCATTCGGACGGATACTGGAGGATCGATTAATTCCGTTCAAAATGGATTGCTACTGAGATCTGATATCCATGACCTTTTTGATAGCTATGATGTGTCTATTAATCCAGATGTAAGTATGCATTACAATGGAATTCATTAACTAATAATTATTTCAGGATAATTTCAAGATCGTTTGCTTTAACACTGATAGGAATAGCATCGCGGGTAAACATCTCGATCAACAATTGCTTCAGGATCCGTCTCGACCAGTTGATCAATTGTTGCGGTGGCATTTTCGTCAGGCAGTGTTTGCTAATATGAGGGGAGCGGGCGAGCCTTTTTTCGAATGCGATTTTCCGCCGGGTTCGGATATAGTTGGTGACATTATGGCTGGTCCGAGGGCTGCGGAGAGGATGGAGTTCGAGTTGTTTGGTCGGTTGGCAGCACATTGATTGTTTGTCATTTTCTCATTTTAGTTCAAAATACTTTAAATCAGAATTTTCATACCTTGCGATTCATGATATTTCATCATTTCCAATAACACAATCCTCGGCAACCTTCTCTCTACCTCGTAAAACTCCTTCCGTTTCCTCAACCTCCACTCTTTCAACATAAACTTTCGTATACCGCCATAAACGAAAAGGCACACTATAACACCATAGTCCTGTTGACAAGACTTATAATCTTCAACATTGGATCCATCACCGCCTCGATGCCACCAAGGAATATGGTTACCGATTCGACCTTTCGCTGTACTTTCGTCGCAAATTCGGAACTAAACTTGTCGACTCCACCCTCATCCAATATATTCCTCCAACCGTCATAATCCTTCACTTCACTCCCAATATTATTCATAGCTACCACTCAATCAATATTAGATACTAAATACATACCGACCGACCGACCGACTGACACACTGATAATCGACCGTGGTTGTAATTGTAGTTGCGACCGTCCTGCAAGAAACATGGAGAAAAAGACCGATAGAACTACCCTTTATATTGTAAAAATTATACCCCTGCAGCCGTGGCATTGAAAACCTTCGTCCTATAATAAAATAGCAAAGTAATATGATACAGTGCGTAGGTGAAAGTTATGGCGCGCCCCCCTGCATATTCGCCATAACTTTCACCTACGCACTTGGAAGCCCTGTGGTGATCCCCCTGATGTTCGTTGTATTCTCTACGAGTATCCCCATCGTGACGTATATATATACAGAAGTCTCCCCTAGTCCCGCGTCGCCAAGCCCGAAGGAACCCCGTTCCTTTCAGCACTGTAAGTACTCAACGTTACCACTGAAGAGACCCTAAAAGTAGTCTGGCGTAGGGAGGACTGTTTGACACGGGGACTTTAATTTGTCTGGTATAACATGCTGCGTGCGTCCGATGAAGAGGTAGCAACGTGCTGTTCTCGTGCCCAGCCTCTATATTATACCCTAGAGTAACGTGCTACATACAATCGTCCATGAGCATTACCGGTCAAAATGCTTATTCTCAGCAACGACGATGTTTCTGCTCTTCTTGCCTCTCTTGATGTTTTTCAAATCATTGACATCCTCAATGCTTTGGCCCGGGCTCTTGGAGATGATACCATCCTCCGGCCACTACGGCAGTCATTCAAGCATCCCCAGGCAGCATCTACAACAACTCTAATCATGCCCACTTTTGCTTCCTCCTGCTTCTCCACCAAGATAGTTTCTCTTAATACAACATCAGAGTCCAAAAGCACCTCCTTAAAAGGCTCTCTGCTTCTATTCTCCCCAGACGGCTCACTTGATGCTGTTCTGAATGCCTCGGAGTTCACCGGCTTTCGAACTGCTCTAGCTAGCATGATCCCCTTCGTCCTACGGTTTTTCCCTGAGCTTGTTTCCGAGGAATACAATGTAGTAGGGGATATAGAGCCGATACCTCTGAAGACAGTTTTGATTTGTGGTGCTGGCTTACAAGCAGAATGGGCTATTAAGCTCCTGCTTATTTTGTGTGCTCATGGAGGCCTAGGCCCCCCCAGAATCACTATCATCAACCGGAGCTTGGATCGAGCACAGGCGCTGATTAAGAAGGTGCTGCTATGGTATGGGGAGAAAATTCTCCCTGTTACAAATTCGATTCCCGCATTCGGATCCTACCAACTGTACCTGGGGATACCATTGCCGGAGTTTCTTGTCTCGGGGGCAGACGCGATATTCTGCTGTACTCCTTCTCGTGACCCTCTCTTCTCAGCGAGTGAACTCCAATCAGTGGAGGCTTTAAAAAAGACCCGTTATATCTCCGCTATAGGTTCCTATACACCAGATATGAAAGAGGTTCACCCCAATGTGCTGGTAGACAAGGTGTTGAAGTTCAGCACGTTAGTTGACACTATTGAAGGCTGTGAAGTCGAATCAGGTGAAATAATAGGCGCCCACAAACTACTTTCGCAGTCAGAAGATCCCAATGCTACATCCGAGCCCTGGATGAGGGAGGTGGGGGTGCTGTGGCATGAGGCCAAGGAATCCGAATCCCTAAGGCCAGAGATACGAAGAAAAATGATGGGCAACGTATTCTATAAGAGTGTTGGCACGGGAACAATGGACCTCGTCGTGGCTAAAGAACTGGTTAGAATTGTTAGGGATGGCAATTGTGGTGTATCTGGAGTTGACATTCCAAGCTTTTAATCTCGCAAGTGGGACTCTCATATTATGTCGAAACTCATATTTATACTCAAATTCTTGGTAGCGTAGGAGCTACACTTATTACTTCTTTTCTCCCTACCCATGACTATATATATACCTAAAGGACGAGAGACCCCAATGCAAGTAATTGAAATGACTCGGAAGTGTAAACAAATCAAATGATTTAGCAGGAAAAACAACAACACAGAAGCCAGGTTTTTTCTCAAATGAAAAACATGATTAAAGAAATGCACTCTTTCACTCCACCGTATTCCATACCACAGCCTCATATGTATGAGACCTACCTATTCATACAACATAACCCGCATACATCATACATTCAAGCCATCCCCAAACCCTCATAGAAACAACGCCTTATAGACTCCCTCTTCTTAAGCCTGGGGTGGCCCCCCGCCGGCATTCGGGCCCCCACCCATGGCCCCACCCCCACGTATCCGCTTCCCGCCCTGGTGAGGATGGCCACCTTGTTGCTCACTCACCTCCCCTTCCTCCCTCGCTCTCTTTCCCGGCATAAACTGCTTCGCTTGCGCACTCAACTTCGCTCCACCCTGACTTTGACCTTGTGGGCTCTGAAGTGGCTGTTGCTGCATTTGCTGACCCTGACCCGGCATCGGAATACCTGTCTGAATTTGACCCGGCATCGGAAGCCCAGATTGCATCCCCCCTCGTCCCCTACCAAATCCACCACGCATACCTCCTTGTGCACCACCGCGGGGGAGTTGTCGACCACCGCCTTGCTGCTGCTGTTGTTGCTGCTGCTGTTGCTGTTGAATTTGACCGAGCTGTTGCTGGATCATAGCTTGGTGCTGGTGGAGCTGCAGTTGCTGTGGCTGGCCGCCCTGCTGTTGCTGGAATTGGGTTTGTTGAGGACCGCCTTGCAATTGCGGAGGCATGCTTAGGGGTCTAGGTTGTCCCTGTTGCTGGCCTGGTTGGGAGATTTGTCCGGTGCCACGGCCTGCAGGTGCTTGGAGACCCCCACGAGGAAGGTTTGAGGCTAGTGCACCTCTTAGGGAGCGGAGGGCGGGAGTTTGTCCTGGTTGGAGGAGGGAGGAACGGGGGATTCCGCCCTGTGGAGCACCAGTGGTGTCAGTGGTGTTGGAACTCTGTGATAGGGTGCGTTGCATTTGCGGGGACGCTATCCTTGGTGGTGAAGATTGGGGTAAGTGAGTAGGGGTTTCTGGTTGTGAGACTGGCTGCTGCTGCTGGGTTTGTTGCAATTGGGGCGGTGGTGCTTGCAATGGTGGACGTTGTTGTTGCTGACCAGCCGGCCCCGGTAAGCCTCCTCCCAAGCTTAACCTTGTTGTCACAGGGGAGGCCGGCACACCACCCCCTTCAAGGACCTTGACCTTCTCCTCCAACGCCTTATTCTTCTTCTCCAACATGCTAACTTGCACTTTACTTCTCATCATTGCCTCCTGCTTCGCACTTTCCTTCGCGCTCTCCAACGCCTTGATATTCTTCTGTGCCAGCTCCGCCTGCTTTGCAGTCCATTCCTCTTCCTTCTCTTTTGCCCATTCTTCCTCACGCTGCTTGAGAGTCTTTTCAATTTCGTCCGCAAGACGCGCCTGGACTTGCTCCTCCCTCGTGAGCTCTGCGTCTTTTTCCCATTTTTCCCGCTCTTTTGCAAGTCTGTGCTCGACATTCCGCTTCACAATCTTCTTGAGCTCCTCGTTTGGTGGAAGGGGTTGAGTAGCAGGGGCAGGAGTTCCAGGGACACCCGTAGGAGTAGTAGCAGCCGTTACAGCCTTCTCCCTCTCGGTTTGTAATTGCTCCTCGAGCTCCTTTATCCTCGACTCCAATTCAGCAATCTTTACTTCATACTCTTGTCTAACCCGGTTCTTGGCCTCCTCAATCTTAGCTCCTTGCTCCTCGAGTAGCTTATTGATAGAAGCTTGGTGTTCTTGCTCCTTCTCAGAGAGCAACTTCTCGTACTTCTCCTTCTCTGCCTCAATAGATTTGCGCTGAAATTCGCCGAACTTGGCACGAGCATCTTGTAGACGCTTCTCTATGTTGGCTTTCTCCTGGGCAAGGTTTCCACGTTCCTGCTGCATACGGGCGGTAACAATAGCTTCAATATCGCCTGACTGTGCTGCCTCCGGAGGTATCTCAGTAACGGCTGGCTGAACGGTTTGAGCCTCAGGGGCCTCGGTTTTTGTAGCCGCAGTCACTATCAACTCCTGGTTCTGTAACTCCAGCTCCTCCACACGTCTTTTGACAAGACCCAAGTCATAGAAATACTCTTGCGCTGTTCTCCTACTGTTTGCTAGATCTTGCTCGAGTTGCTGCAACCTCTCTTGGAGCTGGTCCTTCTCAGCCACCAACGCATTTTTTTCTTCCTCTAACCTCCCCTTCTCCTCTGTAATCTGCTGTGCCGTTGCCAACACGTTATTGTCCACATTCGAAGCTTGGCTCTCCACCTGTTGTCTTAGAGCCTCTCTCTCCGCGATTGCCTGCTCCATTTGTTGCCTTGCGGCCTCAAGCTCTGCAGCCTTCTCGTTAAGTTGGCCGCGGAGGGTCTTGAGCCTTTCCTTGGTATCTGCTACAAGCCTATCGAGTTTAGCTTTCCATGATTGAGCTACGCTCTCCAATTCCTTGGCATGAGCAGTCAGGCGGTCTTTCAGTTCGGCTGCAAGGCGATCACGTTCCGCAGTGACGGCAGTGAGCTGTTCTTGCAGAGTCTTGACTTCGCTTTTCATAGCCTCGAGTGCCTCGGGATCAACACGCTGTAATCCGGGTTAGTACAATGTCAGTGAAACGAGGTTCAAGAGATCTAATACTCACATCATATTTCTGGAGGATCTGGTGCGTCCGGGACTTCCACCTATCGTTATCCTCCTGCAGCAACTTCATCTGTGCATCCTTCACCTCTCGCTCTGCTTCGGCCTGCCTCACCAGCTCCTCCAATGGCTGGATCCTGGCAGTAAGCTCCTCAACCTTCACCTGCAACTCCTGTACTCGCTTGCCTTTCCTCTCGCCGTCACTCCTCAGTGCCATGTTGCTCTCGCGAAGGAGATTAAGCTCGTTAATCTTCTCCATGAGACCCTTGTGCTGCTCCTCACTTTGTAGTCGAGCTGTATTCCTCTCGCGTTCCTGCGCAAGGACAAGTCGAGCCTCGTCAAGAGCGTGCTGTGAGTAATCGAGCTGTTGCTTGAGGCGCTTAGTCTCCTGCAGATTGAGTTCATATTGCACTTCAACAATCTCCTTCTCCCTTCTCAGCCAGGTAAATGTGCGCCTCAGTTTCTCCAATGGGTCATCAGAGGACATATCATCACCCTCTTGTGTCTCCAAGCTATCCTCACCAGCCGCCCTGCTCTTCTGGAGCTCACTGATCTGGCTTCCAACGCTGTCAAGCTGCTCAAGTAGGGATTTGTTCTGCTTTTTCAGATCCTCGCACCTACTTCTGACCTCCCCAAGCTCCTTCTCATAATTCTCCTTCTGTGCGTGCCAACTCTCCTCACTTGCTGTAAGTCTCTCATTGGCTGCTTCTGCCTCACCCCGAAGTCCATGAACCTCCGTCTTGAGTTCCGCAAACATTGCTCGCACCTTTTGTAATTGTTGAGCAGCTTCAGCATGTTTGACCAACTCCCGTTCGTAGTTTTGCTGAGCGTCCTGAGCAATCCGTGCTTGAGCTCGTAGGTCGTCCTGATAGAAGGAAGTCGCAGAAGCAACCTTCTCAGCCTCATCCTTGAGTCTAGTAATCTCCGATTCTAAAATTGCCTTCTCATCAGCAAACCTCCGCTTGTTCTCCAAATCTGTTTTCCTGGCTTTTTCTAAGTCATTGGTCGTTTCAGAAAGCTCAGAAGAGATATCCTCGACGCGCTGTTCCAGATCCTTGATTTGAGCTTCGTGGTCTCGCATCTCTGACTCCATGCTCTCCTTATACTGATCATGGGTATTGTTCATGCTCTCAAGCTCCTCTTCAGCGGTCTGTGAAATGCTCTTGTACTGTTCGATCTCCTCCTTTGCATTCTGAAGTTCCTGTTTACTATGCTCCAATTCCTTAGTGAGATCGGCAACTTTCATCTGCAGCTCTTGCTCCTTCGACAACCCTTCCTCCCCATCCTCGTTTTCATCATACTCCATATTGACGTCTGGTCCGTGAACCTTAGGTTGCAGCACAGCCAATTTCTCCTCCGCAGCCTTCAATTCTACTTGGAGCTCATTGACCCTAGTTTTCAGAGAATCCCGTTGTGTCCTTGCCTCAACAAACTCTTCCCGAGCCTTACTCAGTGTGTGAGTAAGCTCGTCGATCCTTTTTTGTACCTCACGCAAATCATACTCCTTCTTCATAGCTGTCCTCCTCGCCTCATCTATCTCCTCATTGAGTTTCCTCTTGGCGGTAACCAATTCTTGCTCGAGTTTCTCAATCTGGCTCTGTAGACGCCTCCTGTTCTCTTCCTCAGCCCTGTCTCGTTCGGCCTGGAGAGCTTGTAAACTGTTAATGTGGGCGCTAAGTCTAGAACGCTCCATGGTAAGGTTCTCGTTATCTTCAGTGAGCCTCTGTTCAATCTTCTTCCACAGAGCTTTCTCAGCCTTGAGATTAGCATTCTCGTTACGCATGCTCTCGACCATAGAGCGAGCATCGACGAGTTCCTCTGCGACTTGCTGGCTCCGCAGATCCTGCTTAGCTTGGATCTCATGCATATTACCAATGCGCTTCTGAAGTTCCTGGTTCTCTGACTGAAGCATCTTGAAGTTATCATTAAGCATCTCAAACCTCTGACCTGCAAGTTCCAATTGACTGTTAACCTTCGCAACCTGGAGCTGCAATTCAGACTTCTCCTGAGCAAGTTTCTGGCTTTGCTCCTTAAGCGTCTGGTGATCGGTGGCAGCCTCGTGCTTGTATTGGTCAAAATGGGACTGCAACTCTTTGAGGAGGTTCATGTATTCCTGTATTGACTGATTTTGAGCGATAGAGTGTGCTTCTAATGGCGCGGGTGATTCCGGTCGGGGGCCGTTGTCACCCTTGGTTATATCACCGCGGTTTTGGAGCATACGGCGGAACATGTCTCGCTCACGGACATAAGATTGAGCTTTCGTGTTCATGGCCTTCAGCTCGTCTCTGTATCTATCCAGGGCCTTTTTTAGTTCCTCAACTTCCTGGTTCTGCCGTCCTGCCAGCTCCTCCTCCTTCTTCCTCTCTTCGTCTTCCATCTGGGCAGCCAAGTCCCTTGTGATCTTGAGGAGATTCTCGTTTTGTGCCTGAAGCTCCCTTATATTCTTAAAGCGCAGTAGGCGCTCAGTGATGATACGATCCGTAGGGGTTTCATTGACAGATGGATCATGATTCAGCTCACCCTTTGCATACTGCTGGAATCGAATGCGGTCGGCTGTAGAAAATGGCTCATTTCCAGAACTTAAGTATTCCACCTCGGAAAGCAGCAACTGGATTTGTAGAGAAAAGTCGCGAAGTTCTATAGACCATTGAATTTTTAGTGCCCATCAATTCTGGTATATTCCATAGAAGTACTCACGTTGTTTATAAGACGCAGATTCTCTCTCATAAGAAGCAATCCTCATCTCAAACTTCTGCACTGCCTTCTTCGCCTTATCCCTCTCTCTACCCATCTCTTCCAACATCAGACTCATCTCAACAATCTCCCCTTGCATGCGCTCATGCTCTGCCCTCTGTTCTTGCATTTCCGGAGCCTTGATTTCGAGCTCCTGAATCAGCTCATCGAAGTGACCCTGGAGTTTCTCGTTCCTCCTCCTCTCTGCTTCAAGCTCAGCCTTTATAGCAGTGTAGTCGGAGTATAGTTGAGTCATGGAAATTCCTGACTTCTGCAGCCTCATGGTCGCGGGTGAGAAAATCCCCATACCAGTAGAAGATCCAGGTCTTTGTGGGGTAGAAGTTCCATTTGTTGGTCTCATTGGTGTACTAGGTGGTAGTATATGCCCATTCCTATAGGCAGATAAGTCCGCTTCCAGTCGCTCAACCTGAACTTCGAGCTCCGCGACCCTCGCTTCTGCAGCTTCCTTCTCTACTCGCTCCGTCTCAGCCTCCGCACGAGCTTCTCCAATCCCGATGCTCTCCTTCTCACGCTCCGCCTCGAGGATCTGCTCCACTTGTGCAACTCTATCCCTGTGCTGTTTTGCGTTCTGCTCATATAGCTGGGCAAGTCGCTTCTGTGAGCTCATCTCAGCTCTGAAAGCCTCCTCCTGAGTTACAGACTTCTCTTGTAAGCCCTTGATCTTTTGCAGAGCATCCTCAAGCTTCTTGGACACTTCTTCATATCGCTGCCTCATGTTTTCCACGCTTCTTTTTGCCATTTCAGCTGTCGACAAAGCATCCTCGTAGTCGCGTTGAAGAGTGGAAGTCTGGGCTGCTTTCTCCTTCCTGAACTTTTGGAATTCGGCAGTCTTTGTTTTAAGCTCAGACTCCAACCATTCATTGTTCTTCTTCAAAAGTTCAATTTCCTGCTGAAGATTCTGGTCCCGAAACTTGGTCGAGGTTAGTGAGCTGTGAGCTTGTTGAAGCTGGGTTTCCAGTCGCCCGACTTCAGTTCGCAATTCAATAACCCTGGACTGAACATTTTGGTACTCCTCCTGAAGACGGTCGTAGTCGGTGTTCTTCCGCTCTAATGCCACCAATGTTTCCCGCTTATCTGACTCCAAGGATTGCATACGAGACCGCAATGCTCGGGCTTCATCGTCCACATTTAAGCGTGTCGATTTGCTGCTAGAAAGCTCCGTTTCGAGGGATGTCCGTGCATTCTCTATCCCATCTGTTAGCTAATACCTGATTTTCCGAGAGATAAAGTTGAATACCAGCAGAATTTAGTTTCTCCCTCAATTGTTGGTTTTCTTTCAGTGCAGAGTCCAGTTGTCCCTTCATACCCTTGACTTTATTCTCTGCCGTCCTCACTGACTGCTCCAACCCAACCTCTGCTCGCATCCTGTCCGCCCTGAGCTCATCGTATTCCTTTGCCTTGATGGTAATGCTAGTAAGAATCACAGCAACATAACCCCCAGCAGCTGCTGCAAATTGGCTGAAGCTTTCCTGCGGTACCGACAGGAAAGCCGAAAGCCGGGGTATATCAAACTGGTTAATGACGTCGGCAGACGCCATAACCGCGGATAACTTATGAACGCCCAAGCAGTATGGGTTATGGTGCAAACGAGAAGAAGACGCTGGGTGATTCTGATGAGTGTGGGATTGGGGGACAAAGGTTCGCGGTCAAAAAAACGCGTGAGTGGGATGCGTTTGGTGTTGCAGCTGGCTCAGAAGAAAGACCCCCCGGATACTTGTAAGCGCAGTTCCACCAGAGATGCGTCAGTAACGGGATATGGTCGTAGGTTGACAAATATATTGTGTTGACCGTATCTCGGAAAGCCAAAGGCGGCTCTTTGGTATCCTTGAATGCGCTTGGCGGTAGGTAATGGCTGGTGTACTCCGTATGGAGTAGGTACCTATATAGCAGATGTACGGTAGCGTATGATTACGGATATATATACAGAAAAACTACGGAGCACCTAGCGTGCATAACATACATTTTTTTTTTGGAGTCTATACGCGAAGGGAGCCCTAGGCTATGAGGCGGCCCCGTTTCAAGGATTGAGTTTACACACGGGGTGCATAACATACAGTCTCTGCATATGGCAGGACTTATGCCTGCATACTTGGGTTTTGGCAACTCATTTCACTTTTGCAGCTCGCCTCAACGCCGGTAGATTTTTTTTTTTTCTCTTTTTTTTTTAATCTATACTATGAGGCGGGCCCCTAGGTAGATACCAGTGCTGAAACTTAAACTTATGTCTTCAATAGGCTATGCTTGTCTCTTGGAGTACTTGATGATTGTGGTGAATAAACAGTTTTGGTATCCGTACACTGGCCAGAAATAGACTAGGAAATCTACAGCGCAATAAAAACTTGCATTACAGAAATGCAGACTAGATTTCCATGACACTCGATGCGGCCATCCATTCAAAAAAAGAAAAAAAGATATCATTTTTAGAAATTCTCCTTACCCCTAGAGTTCCGCCATCATTAGTATGAATGATAAAGTGGCAAAACATAACATATACATACCAGACGAAAGAAAACCCTGGCTCAGAATATTGGTTGCATTTGTTGTGCAAGGTAGACCCAAGTGCCTTGGGGCCACAAAAGACTAGGGGGAGGGAACTACAATTAGAAAAGTACTAGATCTACAGATGAGGGGACTAGGGACTTACAGACTCCCACCTCTGCGGGGGCGTGGATCATGCGGATCGCTTTGAAGATAGTATCCCAATTCGGCCTTCCAAAATTTGTGGGAGCGCGCAGTCCAGTAATTGTATCTTTCTCAGCATTGGCATCGTTAATCATAATGTTGGTCGCGTCGTCCGATTTAATCTTTGCGGTGAGGTAAGTATGGATTTCAATTAAGTGCGAAATGTCCTGTGCCTCGATAGCAAGCAGGAGCGACCTAAACCACTCAAAGGAGCCAAAATCACGGCTGTTACACATTAGTATACACACTCAGAAGGAGTTTATGGATGCAGATAAACTACCAAATCCAGAAGAAGTAAACTTTGGAAAGGCGTGTTTTCTTTTGTGGATAATTTGCACGATACCAAATGCTTTTCAAGATGGATGCAAACGGTGTAACACCGATGCCTGCACCAACCAGAACAGAGCACTCGAAGTTAAAAACATCCTCAGAAGCACTTCCAAATGGCCCATCAATGTAAACTATCATCATATGTTAGTACTGGGTAGTCCTGCGGGAGTAGCAAGCAGCCACATACCACGAGGAAGAACCCTTCTCAGGGCAGGGTCCACATCATCGCGAGTTCTAGAATCAACACCAATGACTCTAGATTCTCTAGCTTTCCTCTTCTCGTCCTTTCCCTTCTTGTCGAAGTTGCAACCCAATGTTTTCCCCAAAGCCTTGGTAAAATCTCCTACACAACGTATATGTACCGAAATATAATCCTCTTCTGGTGCACTTGTGAGGGTGAAAGGATGGTACTGCCAAATCGATACCTCTGGGCAGCAGAAAAAAATGTACTATACGACACAATGTGAGAATGTGACAATGAGTGAGCTCATGGCTAAATACCTGTCCAGCCCTGGGCTTTGTGTGATCTTTCTTGATTTGAATCTCAACGACATTGCTTGGGTGCTCAATGACCTTGCTGATATATGTCTTGTGCTTTCCACGAATTTCGCGCATGGTACGCTCGGCAAGATAAATTAATCCGCCAACCATCCAGAACTTCCAGAAAACAGCAATTCCGTCGCAGAAAGGCTCTCTATCCGGTTTGATCATGCAGAATGCTCCGTGGAAGGACCAGAGCAAGAAGAAAATTAGAAAGAGGTGGTGAGTGTACCTTTATCGAGTCAGCATTTTATGTGGAGGAGTAAGTATTGTACTTACCAGAAACGTTCGAAATTCGCTCTACGAGGCTTCTCAACTGCAGTCAAGACCATAGCCATTAAGCAAATAAGCATAAAATAACCAGTCAATCCTGGACCAGTAACAAAGTTTGCCATAAGCCATCCCACGAAACCTAGCTTTTGCTTAATGGCAAGTTGCGCAAAGTTATTCCAGTGAGCTATGGTATGCAGCCAGGAGAAGAATACGATAGACCAAGCAGTTACTGCATTATCGTTAGCTATTGCTCTCTTGAAATTTCCACAGAACATATAATATACATTTATGGAATGTAATATTCTTGTCTATAAAACACCATAGTTAGCTTGTGGTAACTTTAAAAGCCAATAATGAACATACCGAATTGGATTATGCCGTTAAGAGGCGTCTGTCGTGCCATAGAGATGAGGGTTCGGCATACCGCTGGTTTTTGGGTCAGTGGAGACAGAAATGGAGTTCAAACGGGTCACCAACGTAACAAGACAAGTGCAACATCGACGTGAAGCACCAGCGCTGATGAGCGGGCAATTGGCAAAGTAATCCCAAAGATAGCACGCGCCCCCACCAAGTTATCCTGGCAGATGTAAGCGCTCTGGGATGTAAGGTGAACGCATTCAATAGCAAAATCATACCTTTAACGTATAATGTATGAAGCCGAACCCGAAGACGAGCAGATGAAGGAGGACGAAGACACCGACAAATCTATACTGGACTCAGTATTTTTTTGTTTTGTTTTCATTACACTGTTATATTGTTGGCACTCCTTACATTCGTCGATAACCTTCGTTGACCATCCTATTTCCAATGGGATTAGTTAAGTACATACATAATAAGGAGGCGCCTTCGAGGAAAATGTACCAGCGATCGAATTTTTGTTTAGGAGTGAGAGGCTTTGAAGCCTCTGTTACCACCTCGGCCGACATCATCATCTTTGCCAGGGGTGGCCATCTAGACCTCTCTCCAAACCCACTCATTCTTTTGGTATTTGTTGTTTTCCAATAGAAAGCACTCCTTGTCTAACAACTGGAAGAAATGAAGGCGGGTCAACGCAATAGTCGATTAGAAAAGCGGTCTTGCTTGCTCTTGTTCAGACCTTGCTGAACCGTGGGTAAGATTCACAGTCAAATCAATTAATGGCGAACGCACTGCGAAAAAGAACCGTTGAACGTAGAAAATGAAGATGGTAAGATGGAGACGGTACTGTAGGTGTATGACCTGCTGGGTACTAAGTAAGCAAGGTCACTCAAACCAGATTCTCAAATTTGGGTACGGTGGGAGAGGCCAGATGTAGACCAACGACCTATGTCATGATAACCTCCTGTAGGTAAAACTGCTTTGTGGCATGAGAGGACCCCTAGGAGGACCCCTGCCAAACAGGGGCACAGCGCTTATGTTTCAAATTGAAAACGCCACAGCCACTCCACTGGTTGCCAGATGATACCATCACGATATATCAGCTCTTGCACGTGACCATCCTTAGCTGCAATACATGTGGCTCAGGATTCAAGAAGCTTATATCAGACAAACTGTTTGGTATACATATATATTTCTATTCACGCTGCACAACCACAGTACAAGTACCGACTCCCTCTCCACAAACCCATCTCCATCAAGGTCATATCCCTGTTCTCAGTCCCAGTCTCTTCAACGCAGCCAACCCTACAGTGAATTCCTCAACCAAATGAGCCCGTCATTGTTGATGTCGTAGGGGGCGAACAGTCATAGATGAGATTCAGTGGTGGTGGGCAGTCAGAGAAACTGAGATAGATGTGTAAGAAATACTCTCGTCTCCAAGAATGTAAAAAAGCCAGGGCATGCAACGACAGGGGAGCCTAAAATGGCATATTGTCAACTGTGCTAGGATGACCGGAATGGCAAATTGTTAAAAAGCAGGAAGGATATAAGGGAAGGAATTTCTTCGTATATTTCTATCTTATATAGAGCAGTTATACACTATTCTCCTGTCTGCATAAAAGCGCCTGTCCTATAGCTCCGCAGATTAATACATATTCTTACCCCAGTCTCGCTCCAGACGTCGCCCTAGCGGCTTGGCAGACCTTAGCTGCCAAGCCGTACTGTTCTTACCCACTCGGTTAACTCTCGCTCGTAGCCTGTAATTCTTACAGGTTATGAGCCCGGCGCTCACAAAAGCTCGCGAATAAAAGACTAAGACGAGATATCCGTGGCTTAGACCCGGTAACGCTGAGTCAAAAATTCAAGAACCAGAGCAAAGGGAAAGACAGCTCCATGGGTTGGGTCCGCGAACGCAGGAACAAAAACTTCACATCAACATTATGGGCCGGACCACCGACCGAAAAAGAAAGGCAACGATGAGCCGGGCCACGTCCGATGGCCGCAAACGTATACTGCATGAGCTACCGGACAATAAACACATCCGGGTGCAGGAAATAGTGCAGGTACGTGAGGTACTAGTTTATAAAGTTAAAGGCTAATAGACAGCGAAGCAGGAAGAAGAGGAAATACCTAGCGAGGAATCGGAGAGTGAGAGAGAAGACACAGAGTACCGCATCGAGATACCAGATACGGAATCGGCCGACCTCGGGGAGGTAATGCCCCTTGAGCAGTCGGGGCGCCCGAGCCGATCATTCCTTGCGATTCCGCAAAGCCTCCAAGGGCTGTGCTTTGTAGCACAGGCCTGGGTCACTGAATATATACACATACTTTAAGAACCCAATGCTAAATTCGCTAGATGTGATTTATTTAGTGAATGATGCATGGGAATTTGCTCAAGATAGGGAGAAAGCTTACCAAAAGCGCACAAAAGCTTGTAACTCCTTGGTAAGCTATTCACAGTGATGAAAATTCCAGTAGCTAACAAATAGTAGCTAAAGAGTACACATTCACGTGTGAGATCGTATCTCGTGCATGAGTGTCGACGGTTAATTTTGAAGCTCTATGAGGTAGAGTATCTGGCGAAGGACGAACTTGCAACCCAGGTCCAGTGGTTATTGGAAAAAGACAGGTTTGTCTGCCGGGGTGAGCAACGGGAGGTAAGTAGCATGAGGCCGATGAAAGTTGAATCGGACGCTGACAAAGGGTTAACAGACGTTGGGACATCGATTCCGGGCGAGGGAAATCGTTGAACTCACCTACGAAATGTCACACGACACTGCAGACCGCTAGATCTCACACCATCTGCTACCTCTGTTGCGGGACCATCCAACGAAACCCCACTTCACCAAAGACTGGTAACCACCTTGCACCAGGCACCTTTGCCAAGCCCTCTTCACACAACCCGAAGCCCAAATTCTCCTTACAGCTGAAGAAGAAGTAGAGCGCATAAGACTTCAGATCAGGCACGGACTGCACCTTACCCCCAACGAATATTCAAGGGTTAAGGCATATATATATCCAGCAACCCGAAGCCTTCCAATTCAAACCAGAAAAAGCGCTAGGAAGATTTGAGCCATACATTACGTCAAAGGGCGCAACAGAAGAGTGGGTAAATACCCAAAGAGAAAAAAGACACCGAATCAACTGTGACCTCCAAGGACCCTGCATCCAGCAACAATCCCTGTACCGGCGCAGGTACAAGACCGCTTGCATCTCGGACCAAAAAGCGGAAAAACAACCACAAGTATAAAGCGACCACAGTTAAACGTCGCGGCTCAAAATAAATTCCGGGAAAAATTCCCAGGTGCATCTATCGGCCCAAAACCAACTCCTATTGTCCAAACCACAGCACCAGCTTCCGCCACCCAGACCTCAATTCCAGCGCCAATATCCTCCTCTGCCAACGATCTAAAAGGACTATTCTTTACGCACCAAGAACGAAAGGCATATACCCTCTCGCTCTATTAAAGTAAATGAGCAAAACAGGGGAATCATCCGAAAGCACTTCCACACCCCAGATACTACGATGTCTACACCAACCATTGCCAAAGAACGAACATACCCCAATATAGAACCCAAGCTGGCAGGCCAGCACAATTTCGCACAGTGGATTCTATCAATCGAACAAACACTAGAACAGCTTGACCATGGGGAAGGATCAATATGGGACATCGTAATAGGGGATATCAAGGACCCAGCAGCAGGCACCACAACAAAAGCTGGAAAAGGTACAGATGATGGCAAAAAGGCACTAGCATGGAAACGAGACAACAGTTTCGCAATATTAACCATGAAGCGAAACTGTGAACCAGAGGTACTGGATACAATTGGTTTAACCAGAAACGCACATGGAGCCTACAACGAGTTGAAAGCCAAATATGAAGGAAAAACAGTCACCGACCTGGGAGCAGTATTGGCAAACATCGTGAGATTCACCTACGATGACAGAAATACCACGATCGAAGAACATGTCACTGAGTTCGACAAGAGGTGGAATTTTATGAAGGGAACACTAGGGGGAGGATTTACAGATAAGGTCAAAGAATTTGGGGATGCGTTAACTCTCCTCGCCAAGTCGGACCAAGCTAAGGCCGAGTTCCTACTCATCTCACTCCCTCCCTTCTACAATAACCTCGTTGAAAATCTCAGAACAAAAGAAGGATATACGTACGGTGATATATCACGACAAGTACGCCTATATGTCCCAGGGAGACAGAAAAATGGAAGAAAAAAGGAAGGCACAAAGGAAGACCTTGTTGTATTAAAAACAGACAAGATCGATACTAGTAAAAAATGCAAATACTGTATCGATGTTAAGGACTGGAAGGGAATAGGGCACACCGAGACTGAATGCAGGATAAAAGAGGGAAACCATCGAGATTATTGGGAATGGAATTGACATGGAAAAAGGATGAAGTTATACTAACTCAAAGGACCTTGATAGAAACCATGCAACAAACGCACCTTCCCAATATCTCCGATCAAATTGGCAACAAGACCTCTCTGCCCTCAAATATGACGAATTACGAGCCAATGGCAGAGGACGAAGGGGACGAACCCACAGAACAAAAACCATACCAATCGCTAATAGGGGGATTACTGTTTGTGGGGCGAATGACCCGACCAGAGATTTCTCTTCATATCAACCTCCTAGGGCGACGAGCGATAGCACCTTCTCAACGAAATCTGAAAGCTGCATTAAAGGTCTTGGGGTACTTGTATTCGACACGATACGAGGGTCTCACTTTAAGGAAGCCTATAAAGAAAGACCAATTAGAGGTGGTGGTGTACGCCGACGCGTCATACGGAGGGGAGGGAGCTCGATCACAAACCGGAGCACTTCTCACTCTCGGGAACCAACCAATCGGGTGGTACAGCAGGAGACAGGACATAGTGTCCCTGTCAATAACGGAGGCAGAATATATCGCGGACTGCGAAGGGGCCAAGGATGCCGCCTGGATCCGACAATTCCTCCAAGAACTCCATATAACCACGCTGACACCAGTCCTGAAAACCGACAGCGAAGGAGCCTACAATCTAGCCCAGACATCGAAATTCCTGTGGCGCAGTCGCCATATCGAACACCGTTACCACTACCTCCGGCAGCAGTGCCAACAGGGACTCCTGACGATCAAGACAATACCCGGGAAGGAGAATCTGGCAGATATATTAACGAAACTGCTACCGATGAGCGAGATATCAGCCTGGAAAGTGAACTGGCTGAGTTCGACTGGGAGGGATACTTCGATATGATGGGCGAAGGAACAAGCTGGGAATTGTCGGAATGGACAAATAATGGGATACTCGAGTAGGGGAGGGTGTAAGAAATACTCTCGTCTCCAAGGATGTAAAAAAGCCAGGGCATGCAACGACAGGGGAGCCTAAAATGGCATATTGTCAACTGTGCTAGGATGACCGGAATGGCAAATTGTTAAAAAGCAGGAAGGATATAAGGGAAGGAATTTCTTCGTATATTTCTATCTTATATAGAGCAGTTATACAATATTCTCCTGTCTGCATAAAAGCGCCTGTCCTATAGCTCCGCAGATTAATACATATTCTTACCCACTCGGTTAACTCTCCTCTACCACGACGTCTTCCCCTCGTAGCCTGTAATTCTTACAGGATGCACTTGTCGAAGGTCTTGCGTAATGACACCACCTATCCTCTTAGGATTCCGTAGCTGCAAGGCATTTGAATTGCTCGTAGAGAACTGCATCCATGGGTTAGCCCATGTATAATTACTAAAAGTGAGGATAGAGTAGGTACTAACGTCCAGACTTTTTCTCGAATTCCTTTACTAGATCCATCCCAACATATTTCCGGGCTTCCCAGGATAACTTGGTGGTTGAACATCCCCAGAAACTGTGCTGGGATTCGTACTTTGTAAAACAAGTGTGTTCGAGGATGTAATTCCAATGACTCGCAATTCTCGCATATATACAACGCAATTGGCACAATGATATCTAATGCCTCGAATTGGCTGTACAGAGCATAGTTGCAGCTGACACCCATCGATATTCCATGGGACTGGCATACACTTGGCATAAGTACGTAAGTACCTAGGTATCAGATACAAGAACAAGAGGATGGTGATGGTGATGGTGAAGAGGACCACAGTGATAGTGGAGATGATGGCGAAGAGTGGAGTGGCATCCAAGATTAATTACATCGCCATCTTTAGACCCCGCAAGGGGAAAAAAAAAATAAATACATACTTACGCCACAATCGATGTGGCTAAGTGGGTTGGTCAAAGCTCAGGATCATCTTTTATTATTCAGAAAGTAGTAAACACTAGACA